>Ga0172372_10000499_pt1 | contig 59929 bp, 54 predicted proteins | sample LakKiv5m_2_FD_114544 | JGI IMG/M metagenome (GOLD analysis project Ga0172372, IMG submission 114544) | Freshwater microbial communities from Kabuno Bay, South-Kivu, Congo - kab_092012_9.5m | ecosystem: Environmental > Aquatic > Freshwater > Lake | place: Democratic Republic of the Congo...
TCAACGTGGTCCGCTGACGCTCCGCTATTTGTTTGCGAGCAGTCGGGGAGCACACACGCGTGACGCAGCGTTGGCCAACATCATGCCCTACGAAGCACTGGGGTGGCGCTGAGAAAGAGAGAAACTGATGCTAGCTCTGATTTCTGCAGGCTGGGGACCCCGTTGCCTGTCTGCGGCGGGTACTGCACTCATCCAAGAAGTGTATCGTGTTGAATCATTTGGGCTCGACCCGGATACACGCGCCATGATTGGTCAGCTCCACACACTGTGCAACCATGCGCCGCTCCACGATGACTGGCAGAATGACGACCTCCTCGCGGCGGCGGCACGGGCGTTGCGCTTGGCTCAAACTGATGAACGAGCTGCTTTTGTGACGCCATCTGGACCGTTGTGCGAGGCAATTTGGCCGATTATTCGGCAAGCCGCCCAACAAATGAACATTCCCGTACGGTTTGCACATGGTCTAGGTTTGGCTGAATCAATGGCGACGTGTTTGCAACTCACGTTGCCACCTGTGACTGAAATCCGCCCTACGTTGGCAGATTTTGTGGGCGAGACGCGTATGCCCGACTTAGCAGTTGCTACCGACATCGGTGAAACCACCCAACTCAGTACCTTGTTTTACGGCAACGTGCATGTCTTTACGCTTGATTTGTATGCGCGCAAAGCCCAACGCGTCGATTTCGCAAACATTCCCATAGCAGCCACGAATGTGTTGTTTGTCGCAGCAAAATCGCACATCAATCAAGTGATCGACGATGCGACAACCGATGATATCAGCGATCAAGTGTCTGCTACTGCTGATTGGGTGGAACTTTTCAACAACATGACGGAGGCTGTCAGTGACTGATCCGGCGATTGTTGACGCACTCATCGTGCATGTGCAGGCAGTACCTGCACGTTCTCACAAGCGCCAACGCCAGTTGCGCTGGTGGTTCTTTTTTGTGGTCGCATTGGTCGGTTTTGCCACGGGTGTTGCTGGTTTTGTTGGTGCAGTCCAACAAGAGCGCACCCAACTCGTAGCGTTCTTGTTGCTTGTGCTGGTGGCCGCGTTGGTCGTCGTGCGCATATTTTTGATGCGCCGTCCTGCACCCGTGGTGCGCTGGCAGCCACTGTCGTATGTACAGCCACAACAGACGTGGGTCGCATCGTTGGTGCACGATGCGCACCAATCGCGCTGGGACGTGTTATGGGGGCGAAGCATCCGAATCATGGATTTTATGCTGTGGATGCTCATGGCGGTGGTGCTAGTTTGTGCGGCTGCCACGATTTTCATCTTTTCAGCGTTTGGTTTGTATGACGGTCTCATGGCGGGTATCGATATCTTTGACGTGGTGCTTGTGATTGGTTTGGTCGGCCCATTCATGAGTATACAGAGTGGTATTGCTCGTTGGCGTGCCCGGCGAGATGGTTCGCGCAAGCGCTTGAATTCATTTACCGAAACGTTACGCAATGCACTCGGCGCCATCAATAATTTTTTTAACACGACACTCGATACTACAGCCGGCATGGTGCGTGCTGGCGTGACGAATGTGACATCCACGGTGTCGACGAGTATAGTGACCGTCACCACGACTGCCGCCTTGTCTGCTACCGTGGCCGGGGTGGGACTGGCGGCCGTGGATGTGGCACCTCGTTCGATTATTGCCACAGGGCGCGTCTTGCCGTTGCCCATGGAAGTTGCAACGTTGGCTGGGGCCGAAGGCAAAGATGTTGGTCTGCGTGGTGAAATACTCCTGAATTGCATGGATGATATTTTGGCAGGGAATGAAGACAATGCCGATGTACCGTGTCAAACTGCAGTTCATGCAGTTGGCAGTGTTTGTGCGACATGGGACGGCAACTACATGCCTGCCAGTTGTGAAGCCCAAATTTTTGCTCTGTTGCCCGAGATTCAGCCACTCGTACAGAACAATGACCAGCGTCGCTCACCGCGACCTGAAAACACGGATACATCTGATCCCAATAATGAGCAGCAGAGCAAATCAGCGAGTTTCCCGACCACCACGTCGCTAATCGTGGCGACGCCCACTGCAAGTGCTATGATGGCAACGTTGACCAGCGTGGTCACACCAATTCCCACGGATACGGTGATCCCGGTTGCAACGACCGTCCCCGTAGATGTTGCTCCAGTGGTGGATACTGCCCTGCCACCCAATATGACGCAGATGCCTGATCAAGGCACTCGGCCACAGGGGACTCCGATTGTGCGTGGGCCCAATAATAACGCACAAGGAACCCCGATCGATACTCCGTTACCTAGGACAGGAAATCAACCAAGCAATCCGTGATATGAGAGGATGAGTCTGTCATGCATGACGACGACAAAAAAATCGGCCCTTCGACCCGTAGTGTACATGCTGGTTGGCAACCAGACCCAGCGACGGGCGCGGTCAAGCGCCCGCTTGTGATGGCCAACAGTTATGTGCTCCCGCCCAACGGTGATTGGGATGCTGTGCCCTTCGGGTATGCACGTGATCTCAACCCCAACGCCCGTTGGCTCGAAGAGCGCTTGCTCGCACTTGAGCAGGGTGAGGATTGCGTGGTGACTGCGAGTGGAGTGAGTGCCATCAACGGCACGTTTTTGGCGTTGCTGAGTGCAGGTGATCATCTCATCTGCTCCGATATCGCCTATATATCGGTGCGTACCATGCTCCTCGAGCATTTCCCGCAACGCTTCGGCATTGCCACCACCCTCGTGGATACGTCGGATCTCGCGGCGGTGGCGGCCGCCATCCGCCCCAACACCAAGCTCATCCACGTCGAGACTCCCGGCAATCCGACCACGCGCATCAGTGATATCGCAGCAATTGCCACGCTCGCGCATCAGCACGGTGCGTTGTGCACGGTCGACAGTACGTGGTCGGGCTTGACCACCCAACAACCGCTCCAACTCGGGGCCGACATCGTCATGCACAGCATTTCCAAGTATGTCAACGGTCACGGAGATGCGCTCGGTGGGGCGGTCATTGGTCCCAAAGCCTTGCTTGATCAGGTGCGTCGCTTCGTGGTCAAAGACATGGGCGCGTGTATTAGTCCGTTCAACGCCTGGCAAATCATGCGTGGCATGGCCACATTGCCACTGCGCATGGAGCGCCACAATGCCAATGCGCTGCGCGTGGCGCAGTTTTTGGCCGATCATCCGCAAGTGGCTTGGGTGCGGTATCCCGGGCTAGAGCATCACCCCAATCATGCGACTGCGCTCAAGCAGATGCACGGCTTCTCGGGCATGCTCAATTTCGACCTCGTTGATGCGAACAAGCGGGCAGAGTTCATCGCCAAGTTGCGCATTTTTGTGCATGCCGTGAGCCTCGGTCACGACGAGAGTTTGATCTTCGTGTACAACGATTACGCCGGCCAAGAATTCTTCCGCGTCAGCATCGGCATCGAGGATAGCGCAGATTTGGTGGCCGATTTGGCCCAGGCTTTGGCCGCTATTACGGCGGCGTAGCGAGTGCTGTGCGTGCACGACCCACAGGCACAGAATGTGTCTGTGGGCTCTTACTTTTCTCTTATCCGCTTATCATAAACGCGGGCGTATAATCGGGGGGCAACGACGGGATCGTTGTCCTATACGCGGAGAGGGAGGTGTGCAATGGTGCGCAATACCACACAGGTATTGACCTGTATCGATGGCTCGAATTATCTGGAGAGTGTGTGTTTGCATGCTGCATGGTTGGCCGAACGCGAAAGTGCGCCCGTGCATTTGTTGAACGTGCAAGCTGCCTTTCAAGATTGGCCAGCACCTGCGACCTACGCTGATGCGATTGGCATGGCTGGTTTAGTTGATCAGTTTGCTGAAATCGAGGCCACGCACAACCAACTCGAACGTCAACGCAGTAATTTGGTGGTCAAACGCGCAGAGGCGGTGTTGCAGGCCACGGGGGTGCCCTATACGGTGTCACAGCCGGTGGGCGCGTTGGTCGACGCTGTTGCAGAGCATGCGGATGCAGACAGTGTGATTGTCATCGGCAAACGTGGCGAGCACGCTGAGCACGCGGTAGAGCACTTGGGGTCGAATTTGGAGCGGGTGGTGCGGGCGGCCACGGGACCGGTGTTGGTGGCAGCACCACGGTTTCGCCCCATCCAACGGGTCGTGTTGGCCTATGACGGCGGTGGCAATGCCTACAAGGCACTCGAGTATGTCATGCGCCATCCCATCTTCGCCACCGTGGAGTGCCACGTGTTGGGGATTGGTCATAACGACGAATTGCTCGAACAGCACTTGCACAAGGCGACCGGATTATTGGCACAGGCCAATCGCACCGCTGTGCTAGCCCACGTCGACGGTGATCCGGCTGGTGCCATCCAAGACTACATCGTGCAACACAACATCGACCTGTTGTTGATGGGCGCCTATAGTCATTCGCCGTTGCGGCGCTGGTTTATCGGCAGTACCACCAACGAATTGCTCCAGACGGCACCGATTTCGGTCATGTTGTTCCGTTAGCGGATAACCCCCGCACCTCGGTCAGTGCGCTGACCGAGGTGCGGGGGTTTTTGTTGATTACGGCTGTGTGTAGGGCACCCCACAAATGCCATTTTGGAGCACGTCTGCGGGGTACGGGTTGTGTGGGTTGCGTGCATTCCATGCCTGTATGACTTCTGTGAGTTGCGTAGCGGTCGTGCTTGCGAGCGGCTGGCTGAGCAAGCGGAGCGGGCATTCTGCTTTGAGTCCTTGCTCGGTCTGTGCGAGCACCATCAACTCAAAGCGCGCAAAATCTTCCTTGCATTGCCATTTCCCCAGCGTTGCAATCACATCACCGGCCTTGAACGTGGCGCCCGGCGTGCGCATTGTGTCCAATGGAATGACGTGGTCGAGTGATACCGACGGGTGGTTGGGGTCTTCGTTGGCTGGGAGTAGGTATAGCTCGCTGTCGCACGATTCGGCCTGATCGCGTACTTCACGCACCTGACCGTCGAACGGCGCGCGTACTTCGCCACCAACGGGGAGAAAATCAAACATCAACGTGGCCTCGAGTTTGCCGTTGCCGTCGTAGTCTTTGCCAAACACATGCACTGGCTCAAAGCGATTGGCCGGCCAATTGTCGAGGTTGAGTGAGTTCCACGTGGTGGGCAGTGAGGTCACATCATACGGCATCTGGGTCAGCTGGAGCGGTTGAGGCGTGGCGGGTGTGGCTGAGCCACACGCGACCAGCACGGTCGCCATCAGGATGGTCAAGCACCGGCGTGCCTGCATGCGCATTGAGTGAGGGACGAGCATTGTGGGGCTCCTGTCGGGGTGGTCTGCAGATGTTCGTACACTATCAGAATCAACACACGCGTACAATCACACGTTTGTGTGATTGTACGCGTGGCGTGGCACACGGAGGGTTACCAGGTCAGGCCGTGTCCAAACGGGTAGAGCGGATCGATCGAGTCGTAGGGCAGATCTTCCTTTTGGGCTTTGACGGCCGCCATCGAGGAGGGCAACTCGAAGGGCAAGGTGCCACTCGGAGCCACCCGGCCAAAGATGATGTCACACAGGGCGGCGTCGCGAGCCCCAAAACTGCCAAGTAGCGCTGCCGCGTGCTGGTCGATTTCGGGGATGACCGCAGGGCGGTCGAGGTAGATGTCGACGACCGTGGGGATGCGTTTGAGGAGTGCCACGATGGGTGCGAGTGCTTCGGAGGTGAAATCGAGCTCGCCACGATGAAACATCATTTCGAGGAAGAGGCCGTTTTCGGGCAAGTAGTAGGGGGTCTTGAGACGGATGATGGCCACGTCTGCCTCCTCGACTTGGCTGACCACGGTGGCGTACTGGGCCACCACGGTTGCATCCATGCCATCTATGTAGACCTTTTTGCCTTGCATGCCATGGGGCAACAGACCGCCGCGATTGTGTAGGGCCACCACCGCGCGCCGTTGGGCGGCTTCGCCAGCCGCGCGGAATTGCGCATTGCCGACAGTTGCGAGGGCCGTGGGCATGTCGATGTACGGGTTGTCAAACAAACCGAGTCGGAACTTGTCGCGCAAAATGCGGCGCACGGATTGGTCGATGCGCTCCATGCTCACTTGACCGCTCTCGACCAATGCCACGATGAGTTCTGGGCATTCTTCGCCACCAAATTGATCAACACCCGCTTCGATGACCTTTTTTACTCGCTCAATGGGTGAAAGATGCTCGACGCCCCATGCTCGTGCCACCCACACGCCGTTGGGCAGGTGCAAATCGGTGAGGAGACCCCAGTCGGTGCAGACCACCCCGTCAAAGCCGTATTTTTCGCGGAGCAAGCCGGTAATGATGCTCTTGTTGAAGCCGAAGCCGACCTCTTCGTAGGCGGTGCCCATCGGCATGCCGTAGTAGGGCATGATTTGCGCTGTGCCGGCTGCAAATGCGGCCTCAAACGGAATGAGGTGGTAGTCGAAATTGTTGCCTGGGTAGACTTGTTCGCGCCCGTAATAAAAATGCGGGTCTTCGCCGTTGAGTTGCGGGCCTCCGCCCGGGAAGTGTTTGGTCATGCACAGCACGCTGTGAGGGCCGATGTGCTGGCCTTGGAAGCCACGCACGTAGGCGGCAGTCAGGCGTGCTGAGCGCTCCGCATCTTCACCAAAGGTGCCCACAATGCGCGACCAGCGTGGCTCGGTGGCGAGGTCACACATCGGATGCAAGGCCACGTGAATGCCGATGGCCCGGTATTCTTGGCGTGCAATGTCCGCGAATTGTTCGGTCAGGGCCGCATCGTTGATGGCGCCCAACCCGATTGGCTCCGGCCATTGGGAGAAGTGTGGGTTGCCTTGGTTGTTCAAGTCCATTTGACCTACCCCGTGACGTGGGTCCGACGAAATGGTCATCGGGATGCCGAGCCGGGTTTCTTCGGCCTTTCGCTGGAGCGCATTGTGCCAGGTCATCATCTCGGTGGGGGTGAGCATGTTGCTCAACGCATCGTGGTTCATGTGGCGATCAAAAATCGCTTGTGTGGAAAAAGGCCCGCCCCACGGAGCTTGTCCCTCGAGGAGCGTGCCATCCGCACCCGCAAAAATCATGTGGTGGAACATGCACCCCGCCTTTTCGGCGAGGGTCATTTGTGCGAGCAAGTCTTCGACACGCGCCGGAATCGGTTGCCGCACGTCTTCGTAGACGTCGAGGCGACCGTTGGCGTTGAGGTCACGGAATTCGTGACCGGCGACGGTGAGGCGTGGTTTGGGCATCGGGGGTACTGCTTCTTTCGTTCTGCGACACCAGGGCGGTGCCGGTTACCAGTCGATCCAGAGTTGGCGTGGTCCGCGAAATGACGTGTTGGGCAGGTAATCGTAGGTTTGCGGGGTTGCCAGCCGAGCCCGCGGGAAGGCGGCCAGCATTTCACCGAGTACGATGCGTGCTTCGAGGCGTGCCAGTGGCGCACCAATGCAGTAGTGACTGCCAAACCCGAACGACAGATGGTCGCGGTTGTTGGCGCGGTGCCAGTCGAATTGGTCGCTATGGTCAAACTGCAACGCATCGCGGTTGCCCGCTCCAATCAGCAACAACAGGTTGGCATCAGCGGGGATGTCGTAGCCGCCGACGGTGCAGGCCTGTGTGCTCCACCGGCGCATGGCAATCACTGATGTGTCGTAGCGGAGGAGCTCCTCAATGGCGGCAGGGAGTTGTTCGGGGTGTTGACACAGCTGGTGCCAGCGTTCGGGCACCTCGAGCAGGCGGCGCATGGCGTTGCCGAGCAGACCGGTGGTGGTTTCGTGACCTGCGAGCAAGAGCCCGAAGACCACGCTGGTGATTTCGCCCATGCTCAACACGTGGTCATCGCCGGCCCGTGTGCGGATGAGGTCACTGGTGAAATCATCAGCGGGTTGTGCCGCGCGTTTGGCCACAAACGCCTCCGCAATCTGCCAAAACTCAACCATGGTTTTGGCCAATTCCGTTTGTTGGGTTGCGGTCGGTTTGCCCCACGTGAACACCACGCGACTCTCGGATCCACTCTTGATGGCGGCGATTTCTGCCTCACTCAAGCCAATCAGCAAAAAAATTACGTGCGCGGGGAGCGTGTAGAGGCATTCCGCCATGATGTCCACGTGGTGCTCGTTGCGCTGTACAATAGCATCAAGCAGGTGACGGGTGATGTGCCGAATACGTGGCTCGAGTGTGGCGACGCGTTGTGGGGTAAATGCCGCGTAGACGTGGCGGCGGATGCGTTGATGGGTGGCACCGTCGGCGTTGAGTAATACGCGTTGCATCGCATAGCCGCCCGCCCGGAAGACGGCCGCCGTCTCTGGGCTCACTGGGGTAAACGGATCGGTCGCATTTCGCGACGAAAACCGCTCTGGGTCGCGTAAAATGGCTTTGATGTCGTGATGCCGTGTCACCACGTAATAGCCCAACTCCGCACTATAAAATACCGGCGCCTCTTGGTGCGCCCAGGCAAATGTCTGGTACGGGTCAGCTAAATAGGTGGCTTCAAATGGATCAAAATGGTGAATTGGGCAACGAGATGGGTGCGTCATTGCGGCCCTCTGTGGATGAACGCATTCGGTGCCCCTAGTATAGCAGTTTTTCGCTAAATTGTGCGCAGTGTATACATTTCTACATTGTTGTTGCATGTCAGATGATGGAGCAGACCCCGCATGACCCTCAGCCACGAACGCTACGATGTGTTGCCCCACGCCGATGGTACGATTCACCTCTTGCCCACCGATGTGGCGCAGTTTCAACGTCTCGACGGTTGCGTGCGCTTTTTGCGCTGGCGCCTCTACGAGCAAAATACCGGCGCAGCCATGCTTCAGCGGGTAATGAAACGCTGTGGAGTGCAGTATCAACCGCCATCGCCCTTGCCGGTGAGTAAAGGGGCGGCGTTTGAGTCGTCCGTGACTGCCCGGCTTGGGACAGCGGTCACGGACATGGCCGGCATCGATGAAATCCACAACGAAGCCGTGCTTGACCTGCTGCGTCAGCTTGGACCCGGCGATGTGCACTACGTCCTGCAACCCAATTTGGCCCTCGTCTACGCCAATTGGACGCTCCGTGGTCGTCCCGACATGCTCCGGATGTGGTTTGATGCCGAGCAGGGTGTAGTGCGGGTGTTTATTATTGACATAAAATCCACTTATTCGGTCAAAAACGAGCATCAGCTCCAAGTGGCCATGTATCATTTGATGCTGGCGCAGTTGTGTGAGCAGGCCGGGGTTGCGGTGTGTATCGGGACGGCGATTCTGCATCAAGTGCCACCCGAGTTGCCACAGCATGCGTTTGAGCGTGCACGTAGTATCCGCGCCCAACAGAGTGCGCGCCGCTTGTTGGGCTGGGACGGAGTTTGTTTCGACGAAACCCTCTACCCCGAGCAATTCCGTGATGAGGTGGCCCAGTTGTTGTGGGCGGGAGCCGATTCACCGCTTGAGAGCGCGTTGCGGGCGCCCTTTGCCACGTTGCCCTTCGGCTACACGCAGAGCTGTGAAAGTTGTCCCTACATGGAGCTGTGTCTCTACCACAGTGCGGTCCAGCAAGATATTGCTTTGGTGCCCCAAATGGACCGAGAAAGTCGTGCGGCGTTGCGCCACCACCACGTGGAGACCATTGCACAACTCGCGCAGCTGCACCCATCCGCCACGCCGGTCGCTCCAACCGATCAGGTGCAAGCGTTGTACCGCAACGAGCAAGTGGCGGCGTGGCTTGACACGTGGATTGTGCGGGCGCAACGAGCACTTGCTCTGGCCCAGAGTGGGGTGACCGTCGGGCGCACACTCGACCATGTGCCCACCACACTGCCCAAAATCGACGCTCAGCGCAATTCGGACACGGTAGTCATCTACCTCGATGTCCAACACGACCACTTCCAAGGTGCACTCTGGCAGTGTGCGGCGCTGTGCGTCCCCCATCAGCATGGCCAGCCACTGCCTGCGATTCCTGTCGCGGTGGTCAGTGATGCGCCGCCCACCCCGGAGCACGAGACCGCGCTGGTGCTGGGATTTTTGCAGGCCTTAAAGCACGTGTGGCAGGCGCAGATAGGGCGTCCCGCTCCAGTGCATTTCGTCGTGTACGAGCAAACCACCTGGAACGCGTGGCTCCGAGCGTTGGACCGTGTGGCAGCTAGTCATGCGGAGGCCCACGCGTGGCACGACCTGTTGACGACGCCGCTGGCGTTTAATCAGGTGCGTGTGACCGTGCTACAGCACGAAGTCAATCACAACAATCGCAATGGATTGGTGGTGGCGAGTTTGATGTCCGTGGCGGGGCAATGTCGTTTTCCTTGGGAAGACGGAGTGCACAATTATCGCACTCTGTTGCGTACGCGGCATTTCGATGCCATGGGACGAATCGATGCGGGTGGTGCGTTTTTTACGCGGCGGGCGCGATTTAGCAGTCAGTTGCCCCTCGAATACGTCTATGCGGCGTGGCAGCAACTCCCGAGTGGGTATGACGATAGTGCGTGGGAACCCTTTCGTGGTGCGACCATGCCTATCGTGACCGGGTACGTGCAACAGCGCTTGCGCGCCCTGCACAGTGTGGCCACGCAGTGGGGGCGCTGGTATCAAGCGGCAACGCCGCCGTTGGTCGATATTGCGCACATTGCGCGTGAATATGCGTCAACGGCGACCCTCGGTGATGTGCTGTTGGAATCGATGCGCATTGAGCGCAATGCGGAACTGCATACTTGGATGCAACAGCACGCGCTTGCGCCACTCAATCGTGCGCGTTCCCTCTCGTCGTTGCTTGTGGAGTATCGCGACGAATGGCAACTTCCTGCGACCCGTGAGCGCCTGCGTCTGTTGCGGCAAACCCAGCAACAGCGTCCCAATCAACCCGTGCAGGCGCAAGGACTCGTGCTCCGCGTGCGCGTCGCCAGTGATCCCACGTTGCCCACGCTCGACACTCTTTGGGGGAGTGTGGCATTGGCCTCCGAAAGCAGTGAAGCGCTGTGGTCGACCCTGTTGCTCGATGGCGAAAAACCGGCCACGCCGAGCCAGTTGTTGCATTGGGCCATGCGCGTCACGATTACAAGTCGTCTACGCTCGGAGCGTGAGGCTTTCCTTGATGTAGAAATTCAGCGTGGGGTAAATAATCGCCCCTACCAATTCGGCGGTGACGCCATGTTGCCGGTCGACGGGGAACGCTACGTGCTCGATACGTCACCGGATAGTGTGCCCACAGGGCTCACGTATACCGCTCTTGAGCGCATGATGGCGACGCCTACCACCAACAAACTCTACCGCGTGTTGACGGGCAGTCGTGAACCCGGATTACCACTCCAAGATGCGCATTTGCAGGCATACGTGGCAGCTTGGCAACGGTGTGCGGGGCCGGTGTTCGTGGATGATGCGTTGCGCTACGTGAGCAGTCATGCCAGTGACGCGGTGTTGTTGGTGCAGGGACCCCCTGGCACTGGCAAAACGTTCACCACCGCACATGCGGTGATGGCGCGCATGTATGCGGCCATGGTGGCCAATCGGCCGTTGCGCGTGGTAGTGAGTTGCCAGACCCATGCTGCGGTGCGCGCCTGCCTCGCGAATTTGGCCGCCGTGAAATCAGCGCTCAGTGCGGCTGGACACCCGTATGCGCGGCAGTTGCGTGACGTGCAACTCTTTCGCTATCGTCCCAACGACGGCGATGTGCCACTCGACAATCTCGTGATGATCAAAGACAAAAGCGCCATGCTGGCCCAGCTCAGCACACAGCGTTGGTGCGTGGTCGGTGCTACACCGACCAGCATCGAGAGCCTTGCCCGTGACGGCGAGCAGTGGTGCGACCTGGTGATTCTCGATGAAGCCTCGCAACTGAGCTTGCCTCTGGCGCTGGCCGCTACCCGCCCATTGCACGACCAAGGCGCATTGATTGTGGTGGGTGATCCGCGCCAGATGCCGGTCATTGTGAGCCATGACTGGCAAAACGAGCCCCGGCGTCACTACCGCACCATGCCGGTGCATTTGGCGTTGTTTGATTACCTGATTTGGCTTCGTGATGCGCACGAACGGGCAATCCCCATGGTCAAACTCAACCGCAGTTATCGGGTGCCCGCACGGTTGGCAGATTTTTTGCGTCACGAAATCTACCAGCACGACGGCATCGACTACCGGGGGATGGTGCAACGCGCCATGCCCGCGGTGCGTGCCACCCATCCACTGGTGGCTGCTGCTCTGCACGCCGATTTCCCACTGGTACTCATCCGCCACCACGAGTCACACAGTCAGTCCCACAACCCACTAGAGGCGCAACTCGTGGTCGAGTTGTTGCGTCCGTTGATCGATGCGGGGCTGGATGCGCAGAGTGGTTTCGGGGTGGTGGTGCCCCACCGCATGCAACGCAGTGCGATTCGCACGTTGCTCAAGCCGTTCGTGAAAACGACCGCGCTCTTTGCGGAGTTTAGCGAGGTGCCGGGAATTGACACGGTAGAGCGCTACCAAGGCAGTGAGCGTCAAGTGATGATTGTGAGCGCCACCGAGAGCAATCTTGCGTACATCCGGAGCAACGAGCAATTTTTGTTTGACATCCGGCGGCTCAACGTGGCGCTGAGTCGCGCCCAAGTCAAAGTCATCCTCATTGCGTCGCATCAGGTGCTCAGCTACATTGCGCGTGATCAGCAGATGGCACTACAAAGCCAGATGTGGAAAAACTACCAGAATCAGTGGTGTACGACACGCCTCTGGCAGGGCTCATTTGCTAACGTGGAGCTTGAGGTGTGGGGTGGCTAAAAAAGCCCCCCGACGCCACTGGCGCCGGGGGACTCCACACGCACGTACGCGCTATTACTCGAAGCGCAGGGCTTCGATGGGGTTCAATTGGGCGGCACGTCGGGCTGGCCAAATGCCGAAGAAGAGACCAGTGGCGATGGCCACTGTCAGTGAAATAACCACTGAATCGGCCGTTATCGGAGCATCGAGTGTGCCAATGGCGGTGAGCACAATGGGCAAAATGCTCCCCACGATGACGCCAATGATGCCACCAAACAGACTCAACACGGTTGCTTCGATCATGAATTGCAACAAAATGTCGCGGCTCTGTGCTCCCACTGCGCGGCGGAGGCCGATTTCACGGGTGCGCTCGGTCACGCTGACGAGCATGATGTTCATGATGCCAATGCCACCAACGAGCAGCGAGATGCCTGCAATGGCCGCCAAAAAGGTGGTCAGGAGCCCGGTGATTTGTGTGAGCGTCGCCAAAAAGGCGGCCTGATTGATGACACTAAAGTCGTCTTGGCTCCCGTCTTGATTGAGTTTGCGCTGATCGCGGAGCGTCATTTCGATGCGCTCCTGCACGAAATCAACATCCTCGGCATCGATCACCGATACGGTGATGGTGTTGACCCGCAGTTGCCCGCTCGATGTGCGTGCCGAAAAGAGCTGGAGTTGCGCGAGACCGATGGGCACATACGCTTGATCGTCAATGGAGCCGAAGCCACCACCGCCTTTTGCGGCCATGACACCGATGACGCGCAACAGTTTGCCCGATATGCGCACTGTCTCGCCGACGGCGGTGCCACTGCCAAACAGGTCTTTTTTGAGTTGGGCGCCGAGCACGATGACACTGGCTGAGCTCCGCACATGGTCGGCACTCAAAAACGTGCCGCTTTCCATGACAATGCTCTGCACTTGCTGGTATTCGGCCGTGGTGCCGATTACGCTGGCCGTTTTGTCGGCTGCTGGTGCATCAATGGCGGCCGCAGTGCTAAATTGGGGCACAGGACCCACCACGGGCAATTTCATGGCCGTAATAGCGGTCAAATCGGCCATGGTCAGCGGTGGTGAGCTAGCACTTCCGCCCGGTCCACGGTTGGGTGGTGCCGCAAAAATGGTCAACGAATTGGTGCCGATGGCGGCCACTTGGTTGGTAATGGCGTTGCTAGCGCCGTTGCCTAGTGTCATCAGCGAGACCACCGAGGCCACCCCGATGATGACGCCCAACATCGTCAAAAACGAGCGTACCCGGTTGGCGAGCAGGCTGTCTGCGGCCATTTTGAGGGTCTCTGCAATGTTGAGCCCCCCGCCGTGTTCCACGGTGACCGGCTCTAGGATGCGTTTGTTCGTCGTACTCATGCGTTACCTCGCTGATTGGCACGGTCATCGGTGATGACGCCATCACGAATGGTGACGATGCGGTCCGCATAATTGGCCACATCGGCCTCATGGGTCACGATGATGATGGTCAGGTTTTGTTCGCGGTTCAGTTGTCGTAGTGTGAACATAATCTCCTCGCTGGTCTGCGAGTCGAGTGCTCCGGTTGGTTCGTCTGCCAAAATCACCGATGGACTGCCGGCGAGTGCGCGCGCAATAGCAACGCGTTGTTGTTGCCCGCCGGAGAGTTCGTTGGGGCGGTGATCCATGCGGTTGCCCATGCCCACAATTTCGAGTGCAATCTCCGCACGCCGGCGACGCTCGACACCGGCAATACCCCGGTAGACGAGTGGCATTTCCACGTTGGCAAGTGCTGTTTGGCGGGGCAACAACATGTACTGCTGGAACACGAAGCCCAATTTGCGTGCGCGCACCGCCGAGAGTTCGTTGTCGTTGAGGCTGGCCACTTCGATGCCGTCGAGTGCGTATCGTCCCGTTGTAGGGGTGTCGAGGCATCCGATCATGTTCATCAAGGTGCTTTTGCCACTTCCCGATGGACCCATGATGGCGATGAATTCGCCCGTTTCGATGGAGACGTTGACACCACGGAGCGCATGTACTTCGATACTGCCCATGCGGTAGGTCTTGGTCATCTGCTCAATCGTAATCATGTTCATGGTCGGCGGAATCCTCCCGCTGCTTCTTGACGCGTGAGCGGGGTTTCAACAATCTCTTGTCCCTCGCTGAGACCGCTCAACACCTCGCTGAAAATACCGTCAGAGAGTCCGGTGGTCACGTCGATTTCCGTGACTTGACCATCAGCTCCTTTAATTTGTACGACCCGTCCAGTGCCCTTGGGCAACAGTGCCGAATTGGGTATGACGAGAATGTTGTTGCGTTCTTCGACCACAATCGACGCATTCGCGGTCATGCCCACAAACACGCGGACGTCGCTGTCCGTAAAGTCGATCCGGGCCCGGTACGTGGCAATGCCACTTGATGTGTCGGCCGCCGGTGAAATGCTGGTAATAGTGCCCGTTTGTTGCCAGTCCGGCAACGCATCAATCGAGAGCGCTGCGCTATCTCCTGTTTGTACCCTCACAATATCGTTTTCGCTGAGTTTCAAGTCAAGATGGAGCGGATCACGGTCGATGATGCTGATTGCCGCAGTCGCTGCGGTGGCACTCTGCCCCACGATAATATCGACGGTGGCAATGATGCCGTCGAACGGTGCCACAATGGCCGCGTTCTCCAGCTTGAGTTGCGCCTGTGCATAGCTCTGTTTGGCTTGCTCGACGGCTGCCTGCTGAATAGCAACGTCGCTCTCGGTGCCTGGTACCACCAATTTGTCGAGATTCGCTTTGGCCTGCTCAAGGGCGGCCTCGTTTTGCTGCACAGTGGCTTCAGCGGCCGCAATATTGCTCGCCGTCGGCTTGCGCAATGCTTCGAGTTGAACCTGTGCGTCGTTGAACACCTGCTCTGCTTGGGTCACGTTGGCTTTCTCGGCCTCACGTGCGTTATCCACCGTGATTTGGGCCTGCTCAACGCTCTGTTCCGCCGATCGCACACTTGATTCGGCCTGCACAAACGCATCTCGGTAGCCGTTAATCTCGGAGTCTCCGAGGCTGCGCCGGCTGTTGGTGGGATCGGTGCCGTAGTCCAACACCCATTTCCAGTCATCACGCGCACTCTGGTAGCGTGACTGTGCTTGAATCAGCGTTTCACTGGCCTTGGCGAGGTCAATCTCGGCTTTGCTCTTGGTTGCTGACGCACTGTCACGGGTGGTTTGCAGTGAGACTTCGGCCTGGGTCACGCGGAGCTCTGCCGCACTAATTTGCTCGGCCGACGGGTTGCGCAGAGCGGCCAAGTTTTCTCGCGCACTTTTGAGTTGGGCTTGTGCACTGGCGACGGACGCTTGTGCAGAAGCGATTTCGCTCGGCAAACTATTGCCTTGGGTGATTTGCGTCAGGCGTGCTTCCGCACTGTCGAGGGCGGCTTTGGCTGAGGCCACCTGCGCCGTTAGGTCGCGGGTATCGAGTGTGGCTAAGCGTTGCCCTTTGGTGACGGTGTCGTTTTCTTTGACGAGCACTTCGGCGACGACGCCACTGGCTTGGAAGGTCAGGTCGAGGCTGTTGTCGGCAGCAATGTTGCCACTGCCCGTTACGATGGACACAATAGTGCCACGGCTGACTTTGACGGTGTCAGATGCGGTGGTGCCTGTGTCGGTCGTCGATTGTCGGCTGAACGCAAACGCTCCGCCCGCAATCGCCACCACCGTCATGCCAATGACCCAGCGGTTCCGTATCCAGCCGAATCGTGATGGTGAACTCATATGATGCAACCCTCTTTCTCACTGATATGAAATGCGGAGTCTCCCCGCTATTTCGTCGTCGTTGGTAGTGTACGAGCTCCGTCTATCTGCGTACATCATGCCTCGGTGGTGTAATCATTCACCTATTCGGGTGATGATTGACCTTCTGACGCTGATTGTAGGATGCGCAGATGAGTGCGGTATGGGCAAATCCTCAAGATTTGGTCAAGCACCACCTGTTGGCGGCGTTTGCATCCCCTTATCGTTCATACGGATGGGTGATGCAGTTGGACGTATCGCTGGGTATAATGACACCATGAAAAAGCAATGTTCCCACGTACCAACCCGTTCCACGTTTTTCACCGGGCGCAACGTGACCGTCCTGCGTGGTGCGGCCATTTTGGCGCTTCCGGCCGTCTTCAACATACTGACCCTGCTCGTTCTTTCGTACTTCTACGATCCCTCATACTTCGTCTTCATGGATACGAACGCCCAAGGCGCCGCTGACACGCTGACGTTGCAACAGCCGAGTGGGTGGCGACCCGTGCTCTCCATGGTCATCGTGCTCTTCACGGCGGTGGCCTTTTTGCGCATCGGTCAACCCAATATTTCCGCCGTGTTACTCCTGCTGTTCTGGACGGTGGCAGTCACGATTGTGACCGTACGTGCCGGCGTGAATACCTACATCCCAGCCATGCTCATCCTGCCCATCGGGGTCTCCACGCTCCTGTTCAATCGCCGTGTGAGTTTCATTTTGGCGTTGATTTCAGCGGGCGTGGTTTGGATTTCGGTCTATCTGCTCCTGTCACGCCCTGATCCCATCATGTTTGATTTTGTGCGCAAGCTGGTGATTACCGACGTCCGCCAGGTTTCCGTCTACACCTACATGTCCGGTATTTTTTGGAGTGTGTTGTATGTGGCCGTGGCTGCCATCACATCGTTGTTGGCCGGCGATTTACAACGGTCGTTGCAACAGAGTGCGGCCACCGCCCAAGCACTCAAAGATTTAAGCGAGCAGTTGGAGCAACGCGTGGCATTCCAAACGGCCACGTTGCTCACCGGTGAGCGTGAAAAAGCCATGCTGGCCGAGCGTACCCGCTTGGCCCGTGAAATCCACGACACGCTGGCGCAGGGCCTCGTCGGCATCATCGTGCAACTCGAAGCCGCGCAACAAGCGGCCCGGGCCCATCAGCCAGCAGCCGATCAGCACATCGATTTGGCGACGCGCATGGCCCGCGAGTCGTTGGCCGAAGCACGCCGATCGGTCTGGAATTTGCGGTCTGGTGCGCTCGAGCGCGGTGATTTGCGCCATGCGTTGATGCACCTCGTCGAGCGCTTTTCACATCCGCACATCAAAGCGTCATGGGCCTGTGTCGGTGAATGGGTCGACCTTCCGGCCGACATCGAATCAGCGCTCCTCCGGGTCGCCCAAGAGTCACTAGCCAACGTGGCACATCATTCACAGGCCACCCAGGTGCAGGTGACGTTGCAGTGTTCCGACACGTTGGTCGTCCTCGTCATTCACGATGACGGGGTCGGTTTTGGCTCGGCGTTGACACACGCTCATGCACCAACATCTGCCAGCTTTGGTATTATGGGAATGCGCGAGCGTATCGCTTCGTTGGCCGGCGAATTAACTCTGCATGACGAAAGCGGTGCCATGGTGCGTGTTGCGGTGCCGTTGCCCACCTCGGTAGGAGACGCATGAGTACCTCTCCCATTCGCATTTTGGTGGTCGATGACCACCCCATCGTACGCCACGGTTTGATGGCCTTGTTGGGCTACGAAGCCGATTTTGTGGTGGTCGGGGACGCTGCCGATGGGGAAGCGGCCCTGCACCAGGTGGTGGCGCTCCAGCCCGACGTCGTGTTGCTTGATTTGCGCATGCCCAAGTTGACCGGTGTCGAAGTCATGATGCGGTGCCGCGACCTCGCCAAACACACGCGCTTCTTGGTGCTGACCACCTACGACAGCGATGACGACATTGCCCGGGCCCTCGCAGCCGGCGCCAAGGGCTACATGCTCAAAGACACCTCCGCTCCGGAATTGTTTGCGGCTATTCGGCAAGTGATGCGTGGCCATGCTGCCCTTGAGCCGAGTGTGGCGGCGCGCGTGTTGGCGCGCATGCACGATCATCCCGATGACGAGTTGTCGGCGCGCGAGCTTGAGGTGCTTCAGCACATGGTGCGTGGCGAAAGCAACCGCGCCATTGCCTTTGTGCTCAATGTCTCCGAAAACACCGTGAAGACCCATGTGAGTCATATTTTTGCGAAGCTCCACGTCCAAAGTCGCGCCGAAGCGGTGGCAGTGGCGCTCCAACGTGGCCTGGTTACCAATTCCTTCAAAGCATAACCTTGCACCCCCTACCCGTTGTATGAACCACTACCGGTAGGGCATGTGGAGTGCGATGTATTGACATAAAAAGGTGTTTTCCATGCGTCACATACGGACTTTTTTGGCACACACATCGGCCTGGTTGCTCACGGGAGCAGCGATCTTCATCGTGATTACGGTCAACGGTTGGTGGCAACCGTGGCCCGACCTCGTCCCCCACGTTGCCACGTTCGTGGTGATTTTTCTCGGCATCCTCTACGAGGCGTTGCCTTTCTTGACGGCAGGTGCGCTGGTTGCGGCCGGCATTCATCTTTTTGTGCGTCCCGAGTGGTTGAGGAGCGTGTTGCCCAAGCACCCCGTGCTCCGCACCATCAGTGGCGGGTTGCTGGGCATTTTGTTCCCCGTCTGTGAATGTGGCTCCATCCCCACGGCGCGCAGTTTGATGCAACGTGGGGCGCCTGCCAGTTTTGGCATGGCCTTTGCCATGGCAGCGCCCGTCATCAATCCCATCGTGCTGATTAGTACGAGTGTGGCGTTTGCGGGGGTGTGGGGGTGGGATTTCGTTGCGTGGCGATTTGGCCTGACACTCATGGTGGCCACCGTCGTCGCCCAATGGTTGCCCATGCCAGCCACCATTGCGCCTGTGGATAATCACGACCACCACGACGAAGACGCCGACGAGCAGTTGCCGTTCGTGCAGTGGCTCGCACATGCTGCCGTGGATTGGCTCGACATGGTGCGCTATCTAGTGGTAGGGGCCGTCATCGCTGCGAGTTTGCAGGTCGTAGTGCCCAGTGAGGTCTTTTTGGCATTCGCTGACACGCCGTGGTTGGCCATCCCGGCGGCCATGATGCTAGCAGCGGTCATGTCGATTTGTTCCACGGTTGATGCGTTTGTGGGTCTGTCACTGGCCAACACGTTGCCCCCAGCGGCGGTGATGGCCTTTTTGGTCTTTGGGCCGATTATTGACCTCAAAAGTATTCCCATGTTTGCTGGATTATTCGGTTGGGCGACCACGCTCCGCATGTTGGCGTTGGTCGTGCTGGTGACCGCCGCATCGTGTGCTGGATTGGAGTGGCTCGGATGGCTCTAAATCGTGTATTCGTGGCAGGCGCTTTGTTCGTCGTTGCCGCATTATTGCTGGTGCGCACCGCTCTGGCGCAGATGGCGTTTTACATTCACCCACGCTACGAAGTCTTGCTCTACTTTTGTGCGGCCTTCGTGTTCGTATTTGCGCTCGTCGTGATGACGCACCGCGGGCAACTCCCGCGAGCCACGCTCCCCATCGTGTTGGTGCCCTTGTTGTTGGGTGGGCTCATCGTGCCTGCCCCGCTCCGTTCCACCACCTTGCTCCAGCAGGGGGCAGCCTTGAACCGTGTGGCCCAGCGCGTCAATAGTGCGTCACTCGACATCAATGTGGCCACCATTGATACCACGGTGTGGAGTTTGTACGATTGGGCGGTTGCGAGCAGTGTGGATATTGCGCCCTTGGTGGGGCGACCAGCCAAGGTGAGTGGCTTTGTGGTCTTCCCCGGCGATCTTGGTTTACCACCCGACCAACTCATGCTCGCACGCTATGTGCTCACGTGTTGTGTCGCTGATGCCGGTGGGGTGGGTGTCCGCGTGCAATGGCCGGCCGCTCAATCGTTGGTCAGCGATCAGTGGGTCGAAGTCACCGGGGTCATGCAATCCATTCCGGTCGGTGATACCGTGCAGCCGTTGTTGATTGCAACCCGCATCGAGATCATCGATCCCCCCAAAAAGCCCTATCTCACCACCGACACCCCGCCTGTCAGTGCTACTGCTCCGTAGTGGGTGCGACCGGGCGGCGCATGTCGCCACTCAACAGCGACGGGAAGAGGCGTGGATACGCGCATCGCGCGAGTTGGTAGGCAATTCCCGCATTGCCTTGCCACAAACCGGGGTGTTCGTAGATACCGGGCTGGCTACTACTACACACGTAGCCACCACGGTCGTGCGTGCGTGCCACCATCTGCGTGCTCCAATACAGGGCGCGCCGCAAGTAATGTGGCGCGTTGAGTGCACGTGCCACGCTGAGGAGCGTGTCGATGGCGCCCGCGTTGCCACAGCAGAGTCCGTCTTCTTCGTGGAGCCCCACGCTGTCGATGCCTTCGAGTAATTCGGTCAACATGCGGTGGCTGTGGTTGACCGGTTGGTGGGGCAGGAGTGCGACTCGTCCCATGGCCACTCCTACCGAGCCGTGGCACCACGTAATCGGGTAGCTGGCTGGCGTATGGCGCAAATCAGGCCACCCCCCTCGGCTTTCGTCGTAGTGTGCATCTTCGAGTTGCGTGATTTCAAAGGCGGCCCGTAAAAATCGGTAATCTTGGCTGAGCTCAAAGAGGCGTACCAAGGCGATGAGTACGCCACTACTGCCAAATCCGCCGTTGTTGAGGACGTTTCCGTACCAGGTGCGGTCGCCTTGGGCATTGCGTTGGCGCCCCTGCAAGAGGCGCTCACCAGCATTCAGCGCCATGCTGTAGAGGTTGTTGTCTGGATAGACCCGGTACAGGGCTACGAACCCGTTGACGAGACCGGCGAGCCCCTCCACCCAATCGGCTTGGTTGGGGAGCGATGCGTGTTGGCGGATGAGCGCAAGACAGCGATCAACGGTTTGCTGCGGATGTGGCAACCGATTGAGCGCCATGGCGACCGCATAGCACAACCCGCCGAGGTGTTGTGGTTGGCGCGTATTTTGCTCGATCGCATAATCAAAGCCACGTTGTGCGTGGATGGCCAAATGCTCACCACCGGGGAGTATACTGAGGGCGGCCAAGCTGAGCGCAATGCCACTGTTGCCATCGATGAGACTACTGTCGGCAAGGCGTAGTTGATCGTCACGCTCGCTATGTCCGAGGACCAACCACGTATCTCCACTGGGCATGCCGATGCGATTGGCCACGATGTCGTTGGCCATGGCAAGCGCTTCGTTGGCGAGCGCTTCGCTGGCGAGGAGCGGCAGGTTTTGGGGGTGCCAATCTGCGCGACCGTGCGCCTGATTCACGTCGCACGGAGTCAGCGCGAAGTGCAACTGTGCCGCGTGTGTCAGGCGGTGCAACGGTCCCATGCGGGTCACATTTTGGCATATCCCTTGGGTGTCTTGCATCTGAAAGATCATGGGGATGAAGCCTTGGATGAGCGGTTGCTCTACCTGGGCATACCACGGCTGTCGGTCAATGTTCCGGCGTTGCAGTACTGCTTCGAGGACCACACTTGCGTCGAAACCATCGTGGACCGCATCCCAATCATGTAATGCGCTGATGCACTGCTGGTAAGTAGCGTGGGTATGCGTCCACAACCTCTGGCTGAACGCTGGTTGTTGTTGGAGAAAGGTGAACAGCGCGTCGCGGCGTTGGGCCACAAAATCGTAATACCGCTGGTATCCGTCGATGATTTCGTTTCCCCAATCATCAATGAACCACGCATGGTCGCAGCTTCCTGCTAGGTACGCCATCGTTGTGGCAAAGACGGGTACATACACTAGTTGTGGATGGCGCGGATTCCACACCAGCTGATGTGCCAATGCGGGACCTTGCTGTTGATCGTAGCCGATGCTGGTCGCGTCGAGCAGGCACGGCACGGCGCCACACGTGGTCACATCGTGGTGCGTGAGCTGGGTCAGCCCGAGCACGTCACACAGCGCCGCCAAAGCTCCCACGTGATGGGCAAAATCGGCGTACTCGGTCTCTGCGGGGGGCGTGGTGTCCGGGAGTACGACCCATGCATGACCGTTGACCGCAATATGCCGCGGTGTAACCACAATATCTGGTGCCCCACGCCGTTGCAACCAATCGAGGATGGTGTCAAAGAGCACCGTATTGGGTGCGGGTTGGGGCAGATACACAATGCGGTGGCCATCACTGAGCTCGAATTGAATACCGCCCACCTCGTGATACCGTGGCAAAGGTGCCGCCACGGTGAGTACCGTGTTGGTGATGCGCGGCACTGCGCCATATTGCCTGATTTGCATCCAATCACGCTGGAGATGCTGGCAGGCCTGGTGTACGGTGGTGACCAGTGTGTACGTGCGTAGTGCGATGACCCGCATCAACCACGGGTATTCCAAGGCAAAATCACGCCACCCCTCGTCATAGAGAAAGAGCGACGTTTTGGGCGCACGGCGCCACTCATGATGTCGGTGTGCGTGTGCTGTCGCCCAGCGTTGGGCCACGCCGTTGAGCAGCGGTGCTAGCGCTAATCCGAGCCAGCGTAGCACCGCGAGTTGGTCAGTGGGCAACGCCGGCGTTGCTTTGGCGCCACTGGGGTAGAGCTGTTGGTGCCCCCAGGTGATGAACGGCATCAGCAAGGCGAGGTCGTCATCGGATACTTGTCGTGGGTCGTACCACTGCCGGTATTGCTGCCACCGCTCTTGGGTCAACACACTCTGCCAACAGGCCCATAAGACCTGCATCCACGGATTGTTGGTGAGATGTTGGGCGCGCACACTCGGGTAGCCGCACAAGCGCGGCAGATCGGCTTGACTCCAGCCTCGACTCGTCAAAAAGTGTTGCCACTCGAGATCGCCGTCGGCGGTCACACTCATCTGCCAGCGCTCAATCCGTTCTTCGAGAATGGCCGGGTTGACAAGCTGTGTTATCGGCTCCACGTGGTCGGGGCTACGCTCGTCAATGCACAGCGCATTCCCGATGAGCTGGCGAAATTCGATGTCGTCAAACACCCTGACCCTCGCGTGTCCCGTAGTCGCGTTCCCCAAATAAGGCGCGCCCCACGCGGACCATGGTGGCGCCCTCCGCAATGGCCACTTCAACGTCGCCACTCATCCCCATCGACAGCTGATCGAACGGGTGCGGGCCGACTTCGCGTTGGAGGCGCTCTTGGAGGGTGCGCAGTGAGGCAAAGATGGGGCGCGTCTCCGCAGGATCTGGAAAAAACGGCGCAATCGTCATCAGGCCACAGAGCACAATGTTGGGCAGTGCGGCTGCCTCCACGATGATGCGTCGGAGCGCGTCAAAGCGCGCCGTGTCGTGTTGCCAATCACGCGCATCGAGCCCTTCTTTGCTGAGTTCCCCCGATATATTGCATTGAAACAAGACGCGCAACGGTGCGCCGCCGTGCTCGCTCCGATGACGGCTCAGGCTCGCAATGAGTTCGGCACTATCAACTGAGTGGACATAATCAAACAGTTGTGCCGCTCGTTTGGCTTTGTTGCGTTGCAGATGTCCAATGAGGTGCCACGTGAGGGGCGGTGGCGTATCGCGCAAGGTGGTGATTTTGCTCTCGGCCTCTTGGACGCGATTTTCACCAAAATCACCCACCCCGAGCTGGCTTGCCAGCACAATGGCCTCGACGGGGTGGGTTTTGCTGACGGCAATCAGGCGCACACCAGCGGGCGTGCGACCACTGGCAGTGGCCGCACGGGCGATACGGTCTTGGATGTGGTTCAGTGCTTCGCGCATGGTACTACTTCCTTGTATTTGATTGGAATTGTACCATGTTGCACTCGCTGGTGATGCGTTTATTGCCGGCTTTGGACGAGACCGATTTCCACCATTTCAGCGCTGACCTCGTTGAGTCCGCGTTGGCGTGCGAGTTGTTCGATCATCATCTGGAGCTGGCGAGATGCCGAAATCCGCGGCAGGTAGGGCAGTTTTTCGAGCTCACGATCGAGGAGCTGACGTGCATCCGTGCTCCACGGCATGTTGCCGTTCTGTTCGGTGCTGGCGGCCGGTGCCGGAGCTTCCGGGTTTCGTTGTGCCGCATAGGCGCCGTCCACCGGCAAGAAATTCAGCAGGCCTTCGTACAAACGGTTCATGATTTCTTGCATCAGGTAGACACAGCCCCGGTAGCCGAGGTAGGGCGTACCCACTGCGCGCCGGACTGCGGGCCCGGGGAAGGCCGCCGCGATGAAATTCGTGTGGCGACTGCCTGCTTCACGGAGATAAATGCGTTCGTTCATCGATCCAAAGATGAACGTAGGCGCACGGCGGTGGATGTGCTGGCGGATGCCCTCGTTGTCGTAATCGCCGGGCCGGCGTGGGCGTGCCGCCGCAAAGCTGATTTTCATGCCCAGCTCATCACCCAAAAAGCGCACGAGTCCTTCGGTGTGCGCCAGACCGGCCACAATGCCCACATCAAGGGTGCCAAACCAGTCCCCTTGTGGTCCGCGCCAGAGATCCCAGACAGCCTGCAACGTGCCCTTCTTTTCACTGGCAATGAACGCATCTGCGTGCGCACGCGTTCCCAGCAAGTCTCCAAGGGTGCGGATGAATTCGGTGGTGTCATGCATGCCGAACGGAGCGGTGAGCACCGGTTTGCCCAAATCGTTGGCCAAACCCGTGCCGAATTCTTTGTAGAGCACCACGTTTACGGCTCCTGCTGCCAATTGTGGCGTGTGTGCGAGGTGACTCTCGTACGGGTAGACCATGTTGATGTGACCGCCCGCACCCTCGATGAGGCGGCGTAGCTCGGCCAACTCCGAGGGCGCATTGAAGCACCCGTAGGTGGGGCCAATAATGTTGACGGTGCCTGGTTTCACTGCCACATCGCCGGCAAACGGTGCGCCGTATTCGCTCCACAACCAGCGCAACACGCGGTCGCGTCCCGCCCACTCGTCCTCGGAGAGCGAATTGCTGTAATAAAAGCGCGTGCCCACGCCCAGCCGGGTCACCAGCGACGAATGATCGGAGCCGATCATCTCTGACTCGGCCGTCGACACCACGATGACTTGTTTGTTGGCGATGACGCCGCTCGCCGCCAAATTATCGTAGGTCCATTTGACTTTGTCGCTGGTGCCCTTGCCCCCCACTTCCTGCTCGGTCATGGTGGCCGGGGTCAAGTTTTCGATGTGAGGCACCGCATCGGTGTAATCGGGTACGGCCGTGCCGACCAAATTGAAGCAACCAACGGGGGCGTCACAGATGACATGAATATCGGGCATCGGGCACATGGTCCAAATCGCGGCCCAGTACCCGCTCGTATCGGAAAGATCACGAATGATGGTCGGTGGCATTAGCTCTGCTCCTGCATTGAGTGTGGTGGTCGCCTACGCATCTTGGAAGAATTCTTGCATCCAGCGGTATCGCTCGCCTTTGGTGAGCACACCGGCTACGAAGTCCACGGTCGCTGCAAGCCCACTACTCAAGAAAAAGGGTCGTGATGCCAGCTGATTGGTGAAATACATGGCTGGGATGCCACGCTCCTTGGCAATACTCGCGAGTGGCGTGGTGCCGAAGACCAAATCGGGAGCGTAACGGTCAATGGCTGCCACGTCCTCTTCGAGTGCCTTGCGGTAAATGACTTCTTTGGTGCCCCGTGCTTTGAGCCACATCTCATCGGGCAGGGTGAGCGGGTCTTGGCCAATGCTCGTTGACACGTAGGGCACTTCCGCGCCGGCTTCGACCAGCATGCGCGCATAGGCGAGCTCTGTCCCCTCGTAGCCGGTGACCAGCACCCGCCCACTTAGTGGCCGTGCGTCGAGAATCGCCTGTGATTTGGCGCGCTCTTCGTCGATGACCTGCTGTACAAGTGCGGGGTCGAGTTGCAGACTGTTGCCGACGCTTTTGAGCCACGCACTCGTGCCACTGACGCCCACCGGCGCCCCGCCCACAATCGGCATGCCCCAGCTCCGCGCCACTGCCATGCTTTCTTTGTAAAAGGGATGCAACGGTGCCAGTGCACCCGCACGCCCCACGCGCCGGAAATCGTCGAGTGAGCGCCCCGGCAAAAAGATCGTCTCGCTGACCCCCATTTTGCGCAATACCGCGTCAATTGCCAGTGGATCGGCCGGGAAGACCTCGCCGAGTAATGCCACACTTTTGTCGCGAACCGCACCTTCACGCTCAGCAAGGCGGTTGAGGAGCGCCGCTACTGCGATATCTTTGGCTTCGGGATGCGAATGGATGGCGTACGCAGGCACACGCACAAGCACCACCTCGGCATCTCCCACGGTGCGGGGTAACAATTCTTCGGGCATGCCCGCGGTCTCAGCCACGCACAACGAAACCACCGGGATGAGGCGTACCCCGGGCTCTTTGGCGGCCACGTTGATGGCTGCCCGCGTGCCCTCGACCACTTCGCCACTCATCAGCTCAGCGGTGCCTAGCGTGGGGGCCACGATGGATTTGCTCGCACCATAAAAGTGCGTGACGAACGTTAATCCGTAGAGACATCCCGTGTCGGTGGCCATCACCGGGTGAGAGCCTTCGATACGCGTCAAAATACGCAAAGAACCAAATGCAGGGCACATCGATTGAGGATGAAGTTTGCAGGGTGCGCCTTGGCTGGTCCCACCTTCGAGCTTAATGATTTCACTCATTGGGGATCCTCCAAAATAAAGATTTTTACTATGTCTGTCGTACAGAGACTTCACTACGACCCCACAAGAAATGGGGCTTCAACGGCCCCACATCTTGTTTGGCTGATTAGTCGTCACTGACCGTGGTTGGATCTACGCGCAAGTACGTATCGGTGGCCTGTTTGTTAGTGAAATAGGCGGCCACGATGAACCCTACAATCACGAGTGCCAACGGGATGAAACAGAGGATAAGCCCTGAAGTTGACGGTAGCATGGTTCTCTCCTTCTAGCATCTATCGCTACAAGTGCCCTCCGGCGCTTGTGAGCTTCAGTCATGACCGCCACTGCTCGGCGGTTGTGTTGCGCCCGGTGCGTGCGACGGCATGATGAGCTCGCGCATGCGTGCCGGGTCAAAGCGGAAGTTGGCCACCAAATCCAGCACATGCTGGAAGTGATGGGCGGGGATGGTCACGAACAATTCCCCCGGCGCCAAACGATTGTGCATGCGCCCACCACCGTCGCCAGTCGCAAACACACTATTGCGCTTGTTCATTGGTGTCGCAAAAATCGACGCACAGGCCGATGGTCCGACTTCGCCAATCGGGAAGGTGCCCTCGCGTACGGAGGCGGCTCCCGCGAGTTGCATGGCGTGGAGCGCATCGGTGACCACGATAATCGAGTCTACCTCGACTCCGGCCGGGACCGCGTTGAGTGGCGCTGCTGCCAGAGCAACGATGCTTCCGTCGGCGAGACGCTCACTTTGTGCCTTGTTGCGCTTGGCTGCTTCGGGCGTGAAAAACCCCTGCGCCATGGTCAGGTATTCTCCCTCGGTAATCAAGGCGCCCGCATTGGGCAAGAGCCCGAGGTGCCACAACCCCACGTAGCAGTCGTGGTGCTGCGCATCCACGTACACACACCGGCCGTTCTCGGCTTCGCGCACAATGCCACACGCCACCACTTGCGCTGGCTCATATCCAGCGGGTACGTGGGTGCGGCAGTAGGTGATGGCGACCGGTTGCCGCTTGACTTTCATGACCTCAACCAAAATGCGGTTGAGCTCTTGGAGATCGACCGTGTGCATGAGCTCAACTCCTTCTAGCGGTAGGTCGGTGCGTCCATTTCCCGCAAATCGACATAACTGAACGTCTGACCCGATCGCCGTAGTGCCGACAAAAACGCCACTTTGCTCTCGAGGTCGGTGGTGGTGCCGATGCGGATCTCCATGGCTCCCGACGTGACGGTCACACCGTCGCGCTCGGTACGACTCAAATCAGTCACGTACAACCCGATGGCCTCCATCAAGTTTTTGACTTGGAGCTGCTCGGGGTCGCTGGTTTGTACCTGCGGGATGAGTGACGGGGTGAGTGACAGCATGGGGATGCCCTTTTTGGCATTGACCGTGCCCGCAAACAGCTCACTCTCGCTGGCCGAATCAGGGCGCCCCTCGGGCTCTTCGGCCCCGAAGACCCGCAAGAAATCGTGGTACTCCAGCGGCTGATAATCGTCGCACGGCGGGATGCTGTTTTCACTGATGCCCTTGGCCAGTTCGCCGAAAATAGCGTCAAACTGCGGGACTTCGAGGGCCAGCCGACAGGCGTCAGCTAGTTCACGCACTTGGCGACTCAGCGGGATGCGCGCCAAAATGGGCAAACCGACCGCACGCGCATATTGATCGGCAGTATCACTCCCGTCGTCACGGTTGACCACCAAGCCCAAAATTGAGCTTGTGCCGCCCATGGTGCGGAAATACTTGGCCGCCTTTGCAATGTTGTTGGCCGCATACAGTGATTGGCGGTCGTGTCCGACCACAATAATCACTTGTTCGGCCAATGAGCGGGCCAACGGTGTCGCAAAGCCACCACAGACCACGTCACCGAGGAAGTCCATGACCACGTAGTCTAGGTTCCACTTGCTCAATCCGAGCCCTTCGAGGGTCTTGAATCCCGAAGAAATGCCTTGACCACCGCAGCCACGTCCCACTTCTGGGCCGCCGAGTTCACACCCGTAGAGCACCGATCCCTGCCGCAGTTCACTGCGGAAGATGACATCGCCCACGGCAAGTTCGTCTTCGCGCCCCTGCTCTTTGAAGATGCGCCATTGCTCGCCCAATGTGGGCAACGAGTGTCCGCCAAAGACGGTGTTACATGAGTCGTGTTTGGGGTCGCAACCGAGTTGTAGGACGCGGTACCCGTCGAAGGTGAGCCGTGAGGTGAGGTTCGAAGTAAAGAAACTCTTCCCCATGCCCCCTTTACCGTAGATTGCCAACATGCGTGGAGCCATCGTTGCTCCCCTTTCTAGTGGCGTTTACCACGCCAATACCAGCTTGAGGCAAGCCTGATCATTCAAGGCGATATCGTATGCCTGCGCAACGTCAGCGATGCGCATCCGGTGTGTCAACAATGGCGCAACATCGAGCCGTCCCTGCACGATGAGATCCCGACAGCGTTGCAAATCTCCATTGGCCCATTCTTTGGCAGTGAGGAGTTGTGCTTGCTTCAAAAACAGCGGCATATACGGCAATTGCAGTTCGTCGTAGTAGCCCAATAACACAATCCGTCCGTTGAGTGCCAAGCTCGCCACCGCCGCACTGAGTGCTCCCATGGAGCCACTCGCTTCGATGATGACATCGCAGTCCACCACGCCCTGTTGGGCGAGTGTTTGTTCGCCGGCTTGGTAGCAGGCATCAGCACTGCTCACTGCAAGGCGTTGTGGCGAGCGATCGCTCACAATCACCTCGGCACCAGCGAGACGTGCATGACGGGCTGCCAGCTGACCGACCGGTCCTTGTCCGAGCACGAGCACGCGCTTGCCGGCAATATCGCCAGCGATGTCGACGCCGTGCAGCGCTGTAGCAGCGAGCGCCAACAACACACCCTCGTGTGCCTGCATGCCCGCCACTGGCACAACGCGCCGGTAATCCACATGCAGATGGCTCGACTGCCCGCCCCAGGCCGCGTTGACCGCCACGTAGCACCGCGCCCCGCCGACGTAGACTACCTCGCCGAGGAGCTCTGCTGGTACGTTGCTCCCCACTGCGACGATGCGTCCGACGGTCTCGTATCCGGGGATAACCGGAAACTGGAGCATCGGGTGGGGCATGCGCCCCGCCAAGAGCATGCGCTCCGTGCCCGCACTAATCGAGGTGTACAGCGTTTCTATGGTGACGTCGTCATCCCCAGCTGGCTGGAGTGTGACTGCCTGAATGTCAAATTGGTGTGCCGCCGTGATGACGACTGCCTGTGCTTCCATGGAGCTCCCTTAGCCGCGCTGGGCTTGTGTACGGCGCTGTCGGGCTGCCATGAGGCCGCGGCGCACGAATTGTGCCATGTTGATGAGATAGGTGGCGTAGGCACACAACATGGTAATCATCAGGGCGTTGTCGTCCCAGCCGAGCCAGCGTGCCACGAAGTACGCGTTGTGGGTGAGAATCGCCACCGCGTTGCCGACATCTTCCCAGTAGAATTCTTTGGCCAAGAAGTAATGTCCAAAGATCTCTTTCTCCCAGAGCATGCCGGTTATCGTGATGGCCCACAGCAGTGCAATCTTCACGAAGATGCTGATGGTGGCGACCTCGTATCCGCTTTTGCTCTGCCATGCCTGGTACACCAAGATGACGCTCACAACAAAGGCCACGAACTGGAGTGGTGCTAGGATGGCCTGTACTTTGGTCCAGGCACTCGCATCTCGTTGGCGGAGCTGTTCGGCAGTGTACATACATGGCGCCCCTAGTGGGTATGTGTGGGTTCGAATGGTCTCTTCTTGATTATAAACTTCGCTGGTTTGCTGAAAAGTATACAAATGCTACACAAAAACTTTAACTTTACCGCATGGATATGCGAGACCACACCGCGGAGACTGATGTCTCCGCGGTGTGGTCTGTGCGGCTCTTTAGCGTGCCGTAGCGAGGAGATGGTGTGCTTGCACGCGAATCATGTCACTGGTCATCCGGATCTGACGAAGCCACGGCAGAGGCGTATAGCGTTTGTGCATGTACGACTCAAAGGTGTAGCGTTGCACGTCGAGATTGCGACACATATCGGTAAACACCTCCATCTGGCGATTGTTCCCGTACCCCCACCCTTCGAGCCACTGCAAAAAGCGGTACATGGTGCGATATTCACGCCAGTAGCGTTGTTCGTAGCGGCGGAGTGCGCGCAGTGATGTGTCCGGCAGTGCCTCAATCAAGGCTTGGGCGGCCAGCTGTCCTGATTTCATTGCCCAATAAATGCCTTCACCAGAGGTGTTGACCACCAGTCCAGCCGCATCGCCAATCAACATGGCGCGTTCGAACGCCATATGCGGCCGAGGTGTCATCGGCAGTGCATGCGCTTCCTCGAGGTAGCATTCCCCTTGTGCCAATTCTGCGCCAATGCGGTGTTTGAGCGTGGTGAGCAGGTGCCGCGCGTGTTTGGAGTGGGCTGGCCCAGTGCCGATGCCGACCGTGATATGGTCCGCTTTGGGGAACGCCCAGGCGTACAAATCAGGGCTAACGTCGTGGCCAAGCAACAAATCCGCGGTATCGCGCCACCGCCCCAAGTGCTCCGCCGGGATGCGCCAGCGTTCTTGGATGGCCACACAGCGGGGCAAATTGGGGAGTCCGAGTAATTTGGCGGTCGGTGAATATGCGCCGTCAGCGCCAATCACCACCGCGGCTCGCTGTGTTTCAATCTGACCACTGTGACGGTCGCGGTATTTGGCGGTGACCCCGTGCGCATCGACCACAAGGTCGGTGAGCGTGCCCTCAATGATGCGGGCACCGTGCTGGATTGCGCGTTGGCGCAGGAATCCGTCGAAATCTTCGCGGCAGACCATGGCGATGTAATCGTCTGACGACGCATCGAGCCCGCGTACGTCGATTTCGACCTGCCGACCACTGGGCGAGTGGATGAGTGCTTTGGTGATTTTGCGCGAAATCAGGTGCTGGGGTATGTCGAATTCGTGGAAAGCGACCGGTGGCACGGCGCCGCCACACGGTTTGATGCGTGCGAGATCTTTTTCAAGCATCACCACCGGTACGCCAGCCATTGCCAGCGTATGCGCGGCGGTCGCGCCACCAACCGATGCACCAACGACTAGTACTTCATGCATGACTGCAACTCCTTTGGTGGGGTCGTCCTCGAAATGTCGTTGTGCTGTGATGCGAGGCGAAAGAAGATATCTAACTGCGGATGCCGACTGCTGAGACCACCATGCACCATACAAAAATCATCACACCGCTGGCGTTGTAAAAAATAGCCCGCGCCCGCGGATCGGTCATTTTGATGAATTTCTGTTGCGTGGGGATTTGGCCGATGCCGAGTACCAACATGATGCCTGCAGCGACCGGGTTGCCCGTGCCGAGCATGTAAATGGTGGCTGCGAGGAGTGCTGCATTAATGGTGATGACTGCACTCATGGCCGCCCAATCGGCGCCCATTTGCGCTGGGATGGATTTAATGCCCATCAGCCGGTCACCCTCGATGCTCTTGAAGTCGTTGATGGTCATGATGCCGTGTGCGCCGACCGAGTAGAGCGCTGCCAAAATCAGGCTCCCCTGTGTCAGTGGTGCAAATGCCATGTGACCAGCAATCCATGGGAGCCCCTCGTACGAAATCGCGACGATGGCGTTGCCAATCCACCCTAGGCGCTTGGCGCGAAACGGTTCAGCGCTGTAGACGACCGCCATGAACATCCCAAAGAGCGTGATGTAGACCACCGACATGTTGTAAAGAAAGGCCATGCCGAGGCCGATGACCGTGAGCACCGCAATCGTCCAAAACACATGGCGGAAGGAGACTCGCCCAGACGGGATTGGCCGATCTGGTTCGTTGATGGCGTCAACCTCTCGGTCACAGTATTCATTGATGACCTGTGATAGTCCGCATAAAATCGGCCCCGACATGAGCGCTCCCAAAGCAATCATCGCAATGTGGGTGGCACTGAATGTCGTTGTTCCTGATGCCACCGTGCCACAGATGAAAGCAAATGTCGGTGGGAACCATGTGACCGGTTTCATCAATGCAATCGAGCCAGCCAGTGTTTGAGACAGCGATGATGTGGGTTTGGTGAGCGATGCGGACTGCTGAACGTTGGGTTCAACTGCCATTTCTCTCTCCTCGCAGACAAGGCAAACACACGGAGTTGTTTGCCGGCGAAAATAATCAACCAAGGTGCCGTGTAACCATTATATGCTACACGGCAACCTTGGCACGCACCGACCGAATTTACTTGGACGTTGTGGAAAGAACGTCTGGGACTTGCCCTTCCTTGGCAGCACCCGGTGGTACCCGGTTCCCCTGGTGACACATCCAGCATGACGGTGTCTTGCCTGCCATGATGGTGCTGTAGTTGTTGTTGATGTGCTTCGACATCTGCAACATCCACACTGCGTGTTGCTTCTGCGGGATTTCATACCCGGGGAAGTACCGCGCGTTGTGGCAGAAGGTACATCCTTGACCCAAGCTCACGTTCATGTGATACATGGTGTACTGGTTCATCTCGACTGCGTCCAGCGATACATCCTCGCGGCCGGTGACAACCAACCCACTCGGGTCGCTTGGCGCCCCTTCAAGACCGGGGTAATTCGGGTCGTCTGAGATGATGTCCAGTGGCAACCTGTAGTCGTTCGGCAACGTGTTCTGGATCTCGGTCGGGTAGGTCTGGAATTGAGCCTGGCCGTTGTGGCAGGTCGCACAGGTAATCTGGTAGTTGCCCACCGACGCTGGCAGCTTGCTCACGTAGGTGCGGTTCAGATCGCCCGACATCAACAACATGGCGCGAGCAGTCTTCTTCTTGATGGCCCACGTGGCATTGGGATCCGTTGGGTCTTCATCAAGGTAGAATTGTGGCACGCCGTTGGCGTCAGGGGCAATGTTGTGGCAGTAGGTACAATTTACCTTCAAGCCACCAGCCACTTGGGCCACCATGTATGCTGAAATCTGACTCGTGCTCCAGCCCTTCAGTACCTGTACATTCTGTGGTTGCGGACTTGCTTGCGTGTACGCCTGCATGGCAGCAAGTGCTTCACCGGTCAGATTAGGGTTCGATGGGTCGTAATTGACGTAGACGGCTGACTCCGGGATAGGCTCGGGGGCCGGTGGTTGTACCAGCGCCCAGATCCACCAGAAGGCAACGATGCTCCCCACCATCGTAACCATGGCAACCGCTCCGGCTACGAGGTTAAACTTGGCATCCTCGTTGAGTGGTGGAAACACGCTAGGAATTCGTGGCATATGCGTTCCTCTCTCGCAGGGTCTTCTGCGGGTACCACGGCGCACCACGTGGGTAGTGCGCCATGCGCTAGCTTACTTGAAGACGTACTGCGACCAATCTTCGGTCGACATCGGCGCCACAATTTGTGCCGCCTCGGCCCACTTGTACCAGTCATCGACAAGCGTTCCGCTAATCAAGATTCCGAGTGCACCGGTGATGCCACAGAGCGCAGCGAACCACCATGCCCAGAGGTGAATGTTGTACGAGTTGGCGTTGAAGCCCATCGTCCAGCGCCAGAAGAGCTGTGCCCGATGTGTCCCCGCACCCTCCACGATCATCTCGTCGATTTCGGCCTCGGCTCCCCACTTGGCAGTGGCCACAATCGTGGCCCCGTGCATGGCAAGCAACAAGACTGATCCCAGCAAGAAGAAGATCGAAATCATGTGCAACGGATTGTAGTAGATGTTGCCGACCTGCAAGTTGACGTAGTTGGTCCAGTCCAAGATGGCTCGGAAGCCGTGCCCTGGTGCTTCAGCCCAGTACCCGCGCAGAATCGGACGGAAGAGATAGATGACAAAGTACAAGAACAGCGCAGTCCAAAAGCCTGCGGCCAACTGCGGGCTCAACCCGGTCTTGCGGGCCCGGCTATACAGACGTGCAAACCATGCCAGCACCGAGATGTGCAGGAAGAACGTGGCTACTAGATAGTCACCACCCTCGTACCACGGCACATTCCACGAGAGCCCGTACTGCGTCGCCGGCGGATACACCGCCAAGTTCCAGAACTCGCGCACGAAGCTAATCGGGTTGTACCCTACTGACTCCATGAAGCTCTGCAAGACGATGAAAACGGTCATCGTGAAGGCTGCCAGCGAAACCACACCCCACGTGCCCACGTAAATGGGCAACACGCGACCATTGCCGAACAAGCGATCCATCAAACTGACGTAGCCGGGGTCGCCAATGCTCCCCTCGAGCCCCTTCTCGAACTCCTCTTTGTGCAGGTCGGGCTCGGGGTCGAGCTTGTCACTCCGCTTCGAGAAGACCAATCCGGCGCCAATGAGTACCAACCCTGCGCCTGCACCACTCCAGACTGGGATACGGTCCCAAAAAGCCCAGAAGGCATTCCAGTCACGTACGAGCGTGCCTGACAAGAAGATACACACGTTCGCGAAGAGTACCGATGCCGCACCAGCCCAAAAGGCCAGCCGGTGAATACCGATCTCACCGATACTGTAGCCCACAATATTGCGCCAAAAAACGTCGACGTTGTGCTCGGTCACTGGCCGGCGCGCAGCGCTCAAAATCGCTGAACCGTGCATGTGTAAAAACAACGTTGACGCAAAGAGCAAGCTCACACCAATCGCATGGAACGGGTTGTAGAAGAAGTTGTAGTACTGATAGCCGATGTTGCTCAACCAATCCAGATGGTGCGTAATGCCCAAGGGGAATCCGTTGCCCCATGCTCCCATCGCCAATGGCCGCAAAATCTGAAGCGTGACCCATGAGGATACTACCGCACCAAAGGCAATCGGAATCTCCAACCCCATCCGCAACTTCAAGCTGATGTCGACTTGGCGCAACATCCAGCTCACAAATGCGATGGTGGCAAATATCACTGTCCATTGCCAGGCAAACCCTGGCTCGCCGTACCCTACAAGGCTCAATCCTGCACTGATTGGAGGTGGCTCCAATGTGATCGCCAAGAGGTTGTAACGCTGCTCAACAAAAAACGCCTGGTAGAGATAGGTGAGTACACCCATCACAATACCAATAATGGCGGTCCCACCAAAGAACCCTACATAAAAGTTGCCAACCCAGAAATCTAACGGGTCATGCCCGAAAATCTTCTCAGCTAGCGTGCCTCCAGGGCGCTTGTAGTGCGCCTCGATTGCCTCAAACGAGATGGCGGCGGCGCGTGGGTCTGCGCCTGCCGAGCTCGTCGAAGCCATTGAAGCGCGATACTCGCCATCGGGTTGCAGCAGTGGCTTTTGTGGCGCATCAGACATCGCAGACACTCGCTTTCTAGCGTGTGGCAGAGATCAACTAAGCACCTGCCGTCTCACCACGGGCTATTCCATCGAAATTCAAAAACTCCCAAACATTCCTGTGCTACATTCAGCGCGGGCCGAACGGGTTACCGCTCGACCCGCGACTGGTCAATCATTTTGCGGTGATTGATCCGTTTCGATCACGAGCGCATTAACCGCCGAAGATGCTGCTGTACTTGTCTGAGCTCAAAACCACAAAGTGATTCAACAAGCCCATGATGACACCCAGCAACGTCCCCAGTACCACGGCAGTGCGAAAATCGAGTGGCCGGTTGGGCAACATATGCTTCCTCACTTACTCTGACGGCGTCTTACGCTTGGCGTTCAACTTCCCGTCAACTCCGATTCCTAGTTGAACCAAGGCTTCCACGACCAGATCAGAATGTGGGCCACAGCTGCGATTGCCAAGAAGCCGTACATTGACTTCACTACAATCCCGTGCACCAACCACTCCTCATTGGTGAACAGCGACTTCCATTGTGCTGGCACCAAATCGTTGTTTGGCTTATCTGCCATAGTAGTCACCCCCTTTCAACGGGTCTCGTGCCGGATCTACATCCAGGCAACTGGTTTGCCCCGCCTGCTCTCGCACTCACCACTCTTACGTGCGTGTTGCCGTCTTTGGCGATGATGTTAAGAGTTTAGTCAGGACTTGTCACAAGTATAGCCACTCTGTATGACCAAAGTCAACGTGGAAATGTTACGCATATGCTACACATGTGTTGCACAATTCACCCGATTTTTCTCTGCGTATATGTTGTATATAAAATGTGTGGAAAGTGTACATCAACGGCGTTGTACTGCGCAGTATGCACTACGATGTGGGGGAATTCCGCATGAATATCCAAAAAAATACCAGCTCTGTACTACACCTATAGTGCAGAAACGAAACTACGGATTATGACGTCACAAAAAAAGCCCCGCTCCCCGAGCACATGTGCCGCAAAACTCCCCTCTCCCCAGACGTAACGATATATTTGTGGTAAATTATTTACACCTTGCTCGGTGTGATTTTTCCTAATAGCATATGTATGGCGTCATCATGTGGTGGCAAGGGGGTGAATAATCCGGCGTATGCGGGGTCATGAAGAGTGAATGTGGAGTATGCTCTACATTTGCTTGACAAAGGGAGTATAATAAAGGTGATGAAATAAGTCTTCGCTCACATTTTCGCATATTTCATTTGGTTTTTCGTTTTCGCGTATTGAGCAAGAGGCTGTTCTCGACAATATACCCCAATAAGTGAGGTGGTCGATGATTGACAAAATCCGACACCTACTCGCCTTCTCTGACACCCCGCGTTACAACATCAAGGCAGTAGTCCAGCAGACACAGGTGAATGTTTCGACGTTACGTGCTTGGGAGCAACGCTATGGCGTGCCACAGCCCAAACGCACCGATCATGGGCACCGACTCTATTCGCAACGCGATATAGAGATTATCAAGTGGTTGAAACAAGCCACCGAAGACGGAGTTGCCATAAGCCAGGCGGTTGCCATGTTGGTGGCCGGCCCTGAGGAGGGGCATCTCGATGGCAAGAGTGGCAGTGTGGAAGCCGTGTCACCCATGGTGCACATCGGCGAAGCTGGGTGGCCTGATTTGCGGAAACAGCTGTTGACAGCATTGCTCGACGTCGACTTGCGCCAAGCACATGTGCTCATGAACACGGCAGTGTCGCTGTTTCCCGTCGATGTCCTCGTATTCGATGTGATTTTGCCCATCATGGCCGATTTCGGGCAGCAGTGGATGAATGGGACGAGTTGCATCGCAAACGAGCAGGTAGCCGTGCAGTTTTTTCGTCAGCGTTTGGCCAGCCTGATGCAAATTCACGCCCCCTTTACCCATGGGCCACGGTTGATTTGTGGTGGTGCTCCCGGCGATCAACACGAACTCGGTGTGCTGATTTATGCGCTCCTGATGGAGCAACAGGGCTGGGACGTGATTTATCTCGGCCCCAACCTCGGCGTTGAAGGCGTCAGCGAGTTTTTGGTCAAGCAGGCTCCGGCGCTCTTTGTGTTGTCGGTGAGCATGATTGATCAGGTGGTGGCAGTCCAGCAAATCGGTCAAATGGCACTCGGACTCCACCATCACGGGATTCATTTTGGGTATGCGGGACGCGCCTTTGTCATTAATCCAGAGCTCTGCCAACGGATGCCAGGCACCTACATGGGGGATGATTTTGCGACGGCTTTGCAACAAGCGATTATGATGAGCGAAGAAAACAACATGACGCCATGGCACGATCCCAAGCGCTTGACACGTGCCGGTGTCCATACACGGATGCGACTCGGTCTGCAATAGGGCTCGTGTCGCATGGTGAAGGAGGTACGCAATGCGTGCCATTGAGGGTTGGTTGAATAGCAGCGGTAATCGGGTGGCAGCGGAGCTCGAAGAACGTGGCGAGCAAATATGCAAGTTGGTGACCGATCAGTTGACACGCGCCTACACGAATTTGTGTCGTGATCCGGAGCGCATCGACAATCAAGAGATGCAACGGCAGGCCTACATCGAGTCGCCGCGTCGCATCCACCGCATGATGCAGGTCGTGTTGCGCCTGCGCGCTGTGGAAGTGATTGAGCGCGAATGCGCGTGGTCACTGGCGGTGCTGCCCCGCTATGGCGTGACGCGTCAGCACATGCAGGCCATGGTGCACTGGTACTTTGAGGCGGCACGCACGCTCACCAATATCGACTCGGCGGATCGCCGCTCGCTCGACATCATTGAGCACATCTTCATAGACGCACTCGAGCCGACATTGGCCTAAGAGCGCGCAATCATACTTGCAACGCACCACGAGGGAGCTCCCTCGTGGTGCGTTGCGTTGGGTATAATAGGCGGAAGATGTTGATTGGAATCTGGTGGAGCAGGGTCGCGTATGACAACGTTGGTCTGTTTGGGCGATAGTATTACGCAAGGGCATATCGGTTATGCCTACGTCGATCAGTTGCGGGCTCGTTTCCCCACGGTGCGTATCATCAATGCGGGTATTGACGGCGATACCACACTCAATCTCTGGCATCGCATTGAGCGCGACGTGTTGGCACACCAGCCGGACGTGGTGACCATCATGGTCGGTCTCAACGATTTCGGCACCGAGTTTGGTGAGCCACTGAGTCAGGCGTACTACCGCCTGCTCAAAAAAGTCCCCATGCGCATTGGCATTGCGACCTATGCAGCACTGTACCGGGCCATTGTGGCGCGTTTGCAGCGTGCGGGGTGCCGAGTAGTGTTGTTGACCCCTACAACGCTTGGTGAGCTTCCTGATACGGCCGGACAAGCCATTCTGGACGGCTATGCGGATGTTGTTCGTACTGTGGCTACGAGTTTTGCTGTGCCACTTGCTGATGTGAGAGCCGCCTTTGTACGTGAAATGCGGGCCCACCCACGGGTTGGCCATGAATACCATTTGTGGATGGTGCCCTACGACCAGTGGCGCATCCGCTATTTGGGTCGTTCGTATGCTCAGATTGCCGAGCAACGTGGCCAGCGTTTGTTGGTCGACGGTGTCCATCTCAACCTTGCAGGCGCCACGTTGGTTGCTGACGTGGTTGCCCCGGTCGTACAGCCCCTGCTAGAAGGGACCCATCCATGACGATGACCATGGCGCAACTCTTGCCGGTGATTCCCGATGTGTGTGCCCAATTCGGCGATCTTGCCGTGCCGGTGACTCAGGTGGTCTACGATTCGCGCCAAGTGGTGCCAGGCGCATTGTTTGTGGCTTACCACGGGTTTCACAGTGATGGGCACGCTTTCATTACGACGGCCATTGAGTGTGGTGCTACCGCCATTGTGTACGAAGATGCGCAGTGGGATGCCCGTATTCCCGTGGCCGCCGTGCGTGTTACATCGGCACGTCCGGCCTTGGGTCATGTGGCAGCCGCCTTAGCCGCCTACCCGAGTGAGCGGCTCCGGGTCATCGGGATTACGGGCACGGACGGCAAGACCACCACGACATATTTGACTGCGGTGGCACTCGACGTGGCTGGACGCTCCTCAGGGTTGGTCGGTACGGCTGATTTCAAAGTGGGACCGCGTTTATGGGCCAATGCAACCCGACAAAGTACGCCGGAAGCTCCCGAAATCCAGGCCATGTTGGCACAAATGGTGGCAGCCGGCTGCACGCATGCGGTACTTGAATCTACCTCGCATGCGCTTTCACGGCGTTGGCAACGTCTCGCCGGGTGTGGATTTGATGTGGCCGTGCTGACCAACGTGACCAGCGAGCATCTCGATTTCCATGGCACGGTCGAGCAGTATCGTCGCGACAAAGCGGTGCTCTTTGAGATGCTCGGTGATCCGAGTACTGCGCCCCACAAACAACGCAAAGTCGCCATCGTCAATGCTGATGACGCCAATCACCGCCTGTTTTTACAGGCGGCACCGCTTCGGGCTGAACGCCTGACTTATGCGGTGCATGCGCGTGCGGACGTGCAAGCGCGCAACATTCGTAGTAGCGCCAAAGGCATCGCGTTTGAGCTCCAATCGCATTGGGGGCATCGCCAGGTTGAGCTGAGTTTGACCGGTGATTTCAACGTGTGGAACACCTTGGCTGCGCTGACCGTGGCCCTGAGTGAAGGAGTGCCGCTCGATGATGCGTTGGCCGTACTTGCGCAGGTCGAGGGGGTGCGTGGGCGCATGCAACGCATCATTGCCGGGCAACCCTTTGAGGTGCTGGTCGATTATGCGCATACGCCGGCCGCCTTTGAAAAAGTCATGAGCCTGGTACGTCCACTCATCGATCGCCGCATACTGGTAGTGTTCGGCTCTGCAGGTGAGCGTGATCGAGAAAAACGCCCCGTGCAAGGAGCGGTGGCGGCGCAGTACTGCGATGTGCTCTACATCACCGACGAAGATCCCCGTGGTGAGGATCGGATGCAAATTTTGCGCGAAATCGCTACGGGAGCAACGACCGCCGGTCGCCGTGAGGGGAGTGATTTGTTTTTGATTCCCGATCGCCGTGACGCCATTGGAGCGGCGCTCCACGCGGCTGAGCCCGGGGACATGGTGCTCCTGCTGGGCAAAGGGCACGAAGGCAGTATCATTCATGCAACCGGGTCGTTGCCTTGGGATGAATCCGCCGTTGCCCGCGAAATGCTCGCATCGTTGGGATACCGCCGTTGAATTCCGGTACACGCAAACTGCCTCTGCGGTGTAGCTGCACCACGGAGGCAGTTCTGTGGTCGTTTAGGCGCGCGCCTTGTAGTCGGTGATGCTCGCATCGAGCTTGACGATGAGTTCGTCCACATGACTCCGCTCCATGATGAGCGGTGGCACGAGGCGGATGACATCATCACCAGCAGTTGCGATGAGTAGTTGGTGCTCATGAGCGACCTCGCGGATGGCGCCAACGGGCAGGGTCATGCGAATGCCCCGCATCAAGCCCTTGCCACGGAGTTCCGTGATTTCGCTGTGGCGGCTCATCAACTCTTGCAGTGATTCGTCGAGGTAGTCGCTGACGGATTGTACATGCCCCAAGAACTCCGGCGTGTTGATTTTGTTGAGCACAACCTGGGCCACTGCGGTGACGAACGGGCCGCCAGCAAACGTGGAGCCGTGGTCGCCTGCATGAATGGTGTCGGCGACTTTTTGTGTGACCATGATGGCGCCAATGGGCAATCCGCCACCCAAGGGTTTGGCAATGGTCATGATGTCGGGTTTGGCTTGGCAGGGGTGTGCCCAGAGCGATCCGGTGCGTCCAACTCCACATTGCACCTCGTCATAGATGAGCAAGGCGTCGTGCTGGTCGCAGAGCGCGCGGATTTTTTGCAGGTAGGCCACATCGGCCACCCGTAGCCCACCTTCACCTTGTACCGGCTCAATGATGACCGCACACACATCCGCCGTAATCAGCGCCTCGAGCTGGTCGATGTCGTTGTAATCGCCGAAACGGACGTCTGGCATCACCGGTGCAAACGGGTAGCGGTACTTTTCGCGGGCAGTGACGGCCACGGCGCCCATGGTGCGCCCATGGAACGAGCCGTCGAAGGCCACAACGGTTGTTTTGCCCTCGCCGTGACGATCCCGTGCATAGCGCCGCGCAAATTTGATGGCGCCTTCATTGGCTTCGGCACCGCTATTGCTGAAAAAAACGCGGTCAATCACACAACAACTATCCGCGAGCATTTTGGCGAGCGGAGCTTGGTAATTGTTGTGGTAGAGGTTGGAGAGGTGCAAAATGCCGCTGGCGTGTTGCTGAATGGCCGCAGTCACATCTGGATCGCCGTAGCCGAGCGCGTTGACGGCAATGCCTGCCACGCAGTCAAGGTATTGTGTGCCCTCGCTGTCGTACAAATAACACCCTTCACCACGCTCAATGACGAAATCAGCCCGTGCATAGGTCTGGAGCACGTACTGACGATCAAGCTCAACAATGGGATGACTCATGATTGACTCCTCGTGGTGTCTTGCGCATGCAAGTGCACCGGCTATGCCTGATTGTTGGTACCGTTGATTTCAAAACCAGCCAATTGCTCGAGTGCTTTGACCAGCGCATGGTTGCCCTCGTGGCCGAGACCCGCGTGTTGCAGGGTGCGGTAGAGTTGGAAGATGAGTGCCGTCCCCGGCAGTGGGACGCCCAGCTGATCGGCGGCTCCCAAGACGAGGCGCACGTCCTTTTGTTGCAAGTCGATGGTGAAGCCGGGCCGCCAGTCGCGGTTGAGGATTTGTGGGCCGCGATTGCTCAACATCCAGCTCCCGGCTGCCCCCGCCGAAACCGCAGCCAGTGCTTTGGTCAGATCGACGCCGCCGGCCTGCGCAAAGAGCAACGCTTCGCTCATCGCAAGCGCGTTGCCGACCACCAAAATTTGGTTGACCAGCTTGACCGTCTGGCCGGCGCCGTGGTCGCCCACGTGGACGATGTTTTTGCCCATCGCTTGAAAGACGGGCATGGCACGCTCTACGTCTGCCACATTCCCACCTACCATGATGCTCAGCGTGCCTTTGGCAGCTCCCTCACTGCCACCACTGACCGGTGCATCAAGCATGCTACCACCCCGTTCGCGGATGGCATTCGCAAGCGTGACGGTGGTTTGTGGACTAATGGTGCTCATGTCGATGACCAGCGTGCCTGGACGCAAGCCTGCGAGGACGCCGTGTGCGCCGAGGATGACCGCTTCTACGTCTGGAGTATCGCTGACACAGATGACGACAATGTCGCATTGGGCCGTCAAATCGGCCGGGCTCTGGGTGGGCCGCGCCCCTGCTTGCGCCAATTCTTCCATGCGGCTCGCAGTGCGATTGTAGACCGCAAGCGGGAAGCCGGCTTTCAACAGGTTGTGCGCCATGCCGCGCCCCATAATCCCCAACCCAATAAATCCCACGTTTGTCGTTGTCATGTGTGTATCCTTAGTTCATGCGTGCCATGCCAAAATCATACCACAGCCACTCCCACTCATGGCGCGGCGTGCATCTTGTCATGTGAGCTCTTGGCGTGGCGTAGCGTGCAATGATGATTGTTGCAGTAGATTGAGGCAGTGTCATACGTGTGATGAGGAGCAGAAGCGATGCGGCGTTTTTTGAAAGGTCTGGCCATCCTAGTGGTGAGCGTAGTACTTATCGCCGGGTGTGCCTTGTTTTTGTGGTCACAGTTGCCGTGTTGTGCCTTGCAACCAACACTCGATTTGCAAGCCGCGGATCTGCAGGCCGACGGTGCCACGGTTGTGCGATTTTGGACGACCATAAACGATATGCCAGAACTCCTAGTATTGGACGATACCGGGCAGCCCATTGACATCATCGCTCCTGCGTTTGAGCGTGAGGTGAACACTTGGCACTGGCAGGTCGCGATCCCAGCCGGTGCCCAGAAGCTCGTCTTTCTCTTTACTGAACGCCCGATGAGTCTCGTGATGACATCAAAAGTGGACACATGGCAGGTCATGGAAAGCGACGTAGTCGGTTTCGTGTATCAAGCGCCTGCGCAATAATGATGTGATGCGATGACCCAACCAGCGTTGCATCTCTGTGCAACTGTAGTATGATAGCCATAGCCGTATTACAAGGGAGACAACGCATATGTCCAAGAGTGCTTTGTTTGTGTGGGGGGGCTGGGATGGCCATGAGCCCAAGCAGTGTGTGGACCTTTTTGCGCCACATCTTGTCAAAAACGGCTACGAAGTGACCATTTCTGATTCGCTCGATGCCTATCTCGACACCGAGAAAATGCGTTCGTACAGCGTTATCAACCAAGTCTACACCATGAGCACGATTACGCGTGAGCAGGAACAAGGCTTGTTGAACGCCATTGCATCCGGAGTCGGGTATGCGGGGTGGCATGGTGGCATGGCAGACGCCTTCCGCAACAACACCGAGTATCAGTTCATGGTTGGCGGTCAGTGGGTGGCGCATCCCGGCAATATCATCGATTACCGGGTCAATATCACCAACCACACCGATGCGATTACGGCTGGTCTCAGCGACTTCGACATGCACTCCGAGCAGTACTACATGCACGTTGATCCGGGCAACGAAGTGTTGGCCACGACTACGTTTAGCGACCAGTACTGTGATTGGATCAAAGGCACTGTGATGCCCTATGTGTGGAAACGCCGCTGGGGCAAAGGTCGCGTGTTCTACACGTCGTTGGGCCATGTCGCCAAAGACTTCAACGTCGTCGAGGCACGCACCATCGTTGAGCGCGGTTTGTTGTGGGCCTCGCGTGACGAAGGTTGGGCATGGTAGCAGTGCCTGACCAGATGCGGGCGGTGTTGCATACACCGCCCGCACATCCTGCCGATTTGCACATCGGGATGACCGCCACGCCGGTGCCTCAAGCCGGCGAGTTGTTGGTGCGCATCGAGGCGACCGCCTTGAATCGTGCCGATTTACTCCAACGGCGAGGCTCGTATCCGCCGCCGCCGGGTGCTTCGCCCATTCTCGGTCTCGAAGTCGTTGGCACTGTGGTGCATGCGAGCGGGCAGTGGCGTGCGGGTGATCGAGTGATGGCGGTCATTACGGGTGGCGGTTACGCTGAGTACGCCTGTGTGCCCGTGGCCGAGGCGATGGCAGTGCCTGACTCGCTCACGAGTACGGAGGCGGCTGCGCTCCCAGAGGCCTTTTTGACGGCATGGCTGAATCTCGTGGTGCTCGGTCAGCTCCAATCCGGTGAGCACATCTTCATTCATGCGGGAGCGAGCGGAGTGGGAAGTGCCGCGATTCAACTCGCTCATGACCGCGGTGCCATTGTGGCTACTGCGGCGAGTACCCCTGCCAAACAAACGCTGTGTCGGCAGCTCGGTGCCAGCTATGTATATCCTTCCCGTAGCGGCCCGCTAGCAGCACAGGTGCGTGCCGATGTGCCGCACGGGGTCGCCGTGCTCCTCGACATGTTGGGTGCGCCGGCGTGGGCCGACAACTGCGACATGCTCGCCCGCGATGGTCGCATGCTCTTGCTCGGATTTTTGGCGGGGTCGCGGGGTGAGCTCGATTTGGCGCCGATTCTCACCAAGAGTTTGCGTGTGACGGGCACCACGCTCCGGCGCAGTCCGGCAGTGTTGCGCCAACAGCTCTCCAGTGATGTCGGTGCCTGGTTGCTGCCCCGCGTACAGCAGGGGCGTGTAGTCCCGGTGGTCGATCGCGTTTTTGCGGTGGGCGATGTCGCCGAAGCACACCGCTACATGGAAAGCAACGCGAACGCGGGCAAAATCATCCTCGCCATGCAGTGGCCCGACTAGTACCAGCGCGTTGCAGGTGCACGCATCACGACCTCCCGTATGACTAGGTGTCATATGGGAGGTTTTGGCATGGATACGGCAGATTTTGAGATGTTTTGAGAGGATTTGACAGGTATCACGGTTGAAGAATGCCTGTGGGGGTGCTAGGATGTGCCTGCAACAATGATGTTGCCGTATGTACCATGCTCAGAGAGGAACGCAATGGTTCAGGCTCCCCCTTCCCCGCAGCCGCTGGTTGATGCGGTTACCGCCGCGTTAATCGAGGCGACCGTTGCCCGTGGCAGTGGTCATTTGACTGCCGACGGTGCGTTGGCAGTCACCACGGCGCCCTACACGGGGCGTTCTCCTGCCGATCGATTTTTGGTGGTTGATCGCGCCCAACACGATATGGTGTGGTGGGGTGACATCAATCGTCCCATGGACGCCGACCGTGCTCAGCAACTCGCCACCCGTGTGCGTGCCCACCTCGCGACCCGAGAGCACTACGTGCTCCATGCGTCGGTGAATGCTGACCCGCAATACGCCTATCATATTCAGCTTTTGTCTGAAAGTCCGTGGCATACGCTCTTCGCCAAACACCTGTTTCGTGAAGCGGTTGCACATGCGGATGAAACCATTACCGTGTTGCATGCGCCGTCGCTTCAGGCAGATCCCACCCAAGACGGTACACGGAGCGGTGTATTTATTGTGCTCGACATCCCACAACGCACCATTCTCATTGGTGGGACTGCGTATGCTGGTGAAATCAAAAAAGCCGTGTTTACCATGTTGAACTTTTTGTTGCCCCTGCGTGGTGTTTTGCCCATGCATGCGGGAGTCAACGTGGGGGTATCCGGTGATGCGGCGGTCTTTTTTGGGCTTTCCGGGACTGGCAAAACTACCCTTTCGACCGATCCAGAGCGTCCGTTGATTGGCGACGATGAGCACGGTTGGAGCGCGCGCGGGGTGTTTAATTTTGAGGGAGGATGCTACGCCAAAACCATCCGCTTGTCGGCCAGCAGCGAGCCGGAAATCTACCGTGCTACCCAGCATTTCGGCACCGTGCTTGAGAACGTGCGGGTGGATCCGGTGTCGCATGTGCCCGATTTCGACGACATCAGTTTGACCGAAAACGGCCGGGCTGCCTACCCGATGACCTATCTGGCCAACGTGGATGCGCGTGGTATGTGCGATCATCCACGGACGATTTTCATGCTGACGGCCGATGCGTTTGGTGTGTTGCCACCCCTGAGCCGGCTGACGCCTGCGCAGGCCATGTACCACTTTGTCTCCGGGTATACGGCCAAGGTGGCTGGCACTGAGCGCGGTGTGCAGGAGCCCACCGCAACGTTTTCGACGTGCTTTGGTGCGCCGTTCATGGTGCATCATCCGAGCACATACGCCGAACTGTTGCGTCAGCACATCGAAGCGCACCGTGCGTCGGTGTGGTTGGTCAACACGGGCTGGATTGGCGGTGCGTACGGCGTGGGTCAACGCATGCAGTTAGGGCATACACGGGCCTTGATTCGGGCCGTACTCGGAGGCGCACTGGAGACTGTCACGTATCACACCGATCCGGTGTTTGGGTTGGCGATGCCCGCTACCTGCCCCGCTGTGCCAGCTGAGATCCTCGATCCACGACGAAGTTGGCACCATCCGGCAGAGTGGCACCACGCGGCGCTCCAGTTGGCGGCACGTTTCCGTGCAAATGTGACACAGCTAGGGGCTCAGATGCCGGCCCACATTGTGGCCGGTGGTCCCGTGGTCGAGTAGTCGTCTGATGATGTGTTGATGGACAAAAACCACCCACCCCGGGATTTTCCACGGGGTGGGTGGTCGTGCGGGGCACTGATGCGCTGCATCGCTTAGAAGAAGCCGAGCTGGTCGCGGGCTTCTTCGGTCATCATGGCAGGGCTCCAAAACGGCGTCCAGACCAAGTTGACCCGAATGTCTTCGAGGTTTTTGTAGATGTCGCCGAGGGCGGTGACTTCGCGCTTGACTTGATCAATAATCTGCGGACCAGCCGGGCATGCCGGGGTGGTCAGCGTCATGTCGATGTCAACGACACGGCCACTTTCGAGGATTTCAACCCGATAGACGAGACCAAGATTGACAATATCGAGACCAATCTCTGGGTCGATGACGTTCTTGAGGGCACTCCGAACCAAATCTTCGTTGAGCATGTGTGTCGCTCCATTTACCGAATACTCACAATCAAATGATACCATAACAGTGTTGTGGTTTGCGTCAAAACCACCATAGCCAGCGTCAAACAAGTGGTATGGCATTCTGAGAAGGAGTATTTCATGAATATGCAGTCGCGATTAGCGGCCATTGTCGCCTTGGTGGCGGTTATTTTGGCGTTGGGAGCAGCCACGACTCGCTTCGCGCAAATCGACGAAGGCACCCGTGGTATTGTGGTAACTCAGGGTGCGGTCGAAGGTATCCAATCGCCGGGGATGTTCTTTCGCATATTTGCGCCATTTACTCGCATCGAGATTGTGAATGTGCGTCGTCAGTCGCGTCAGATTACCCAGAACGTGGCGAGCAGTGACAAGCAGCTGTACGACATTCAAATCCAGGTGGACTATAGCCGCAAAACGGCTCCTGACGCGTTGCGCGAGATGTACGGGCGTATCGGGGTCAGCGACGATCAGTTGAATATTCAGCTGGACGGGTTCATCAGCGAGGCCCTTAAGACGGCGAGCACGCAGTTCACCCTCGACCAGGCCTTGTCGGATCGCGGTGGTTTCAGCCAGCGGATTCGTCAGTACTTGACCACCACCCCGGGTGAGGGTCAGAATGCGCCGGTCGACCAGCTGTACATCAATCTCGAAGCGGTCAAGGTGATTGACATCAACGTGGGCGAGCAGTATGCGTTGTTGCTCGAAGAAAAAGCCAACCTCGAAGTCAAAATCGAAACCGAGGAGAAGCGCCGCCAGCAAATTGAAGCCGAGCAAGCCAACAACTTGTTCCGTGCCGAGCAAGAAGCCAAAGTGGCACTGACCACCGAAAAAGGTCGCACCGCGGCCGCTCTTGAAGCAGCAAGCCGCGAATCACAGGTGCGCTCCGTGCAAGGTGCTTCGTTCCGCGAGAACCCGGAATTGCTCCGTTTGCGTGAGCGTGAGTTGATGGTCGAGATGCTCAAGACGGGCAACATTTGGTTCATCGACCCCAACACCAATTTGACGCTGTTGCTTGATCAGATGGCCAGCAACAATCCGGCCGTCACCCAGCAGATCCTCAAGGACACGGGCGTCATCACCCCGTAGGAACGTGGCGACACACGGTCAAGCCCAGGGTGCGCACTGTGCGCACCCTGGGCTTTTGCATGCGCAGACGAGCGCAATTAGTGGTCGAGATGATAGGGTACACTCACCACGACCACGTTTTTGGTGAACAGCAACATGGTCTTAATGGCGAGCGCAGTCTGGTTGTGTAAGAAGTTCTGCCACCAGCGATTGGGGATGAATTCGGGCAGAACCACGGTTACCACGTCGTCGTGATAGCGATGTGACATGTGGTCGATGTACTCGCGGATAGGGCGAATCAGCGACCGGTACGGTGACGGCAACACCACTAATTCGATGCCACAGCCCCACTGTTGCCACTTGGTGCGCATGCGGTTGGTGCTTTCTTCGTCGAGATTGATGTAGAGCGCCTGAATATTGTCGCTGGTCAACGACAACCCGTACTGCAGGGCGGGGATGACGCCACGGTGCACGCCACTGACCAGCACTAGCACGGTATGGCGCCGAACTGCTGCGGGAGTTGGTGCGTCGTTGAGAGACAGTTGATCGGCCACATCGAGGTAGTGCTTGCGGATGCTCTGGAGCAGGATGACGACCACAGGTATGATGATGAGCACTGCCCAGGCCCCCTGCGTGAATTTGGTGATGGCGATGACGCACAGGACTACTGCGGTGACGGTGGCTCCCAAGCCGTTGATAACGGCGTTGTGTTTCCACCCTGCACTGCGGAGTTGGAGCCAACGGCGCACCATGCCAGCCTGTGACAACGTGAACGCCGCAAACACACCGAGGGCGTAGAGTGGCAACATGGCCTGTTCGCGGGCGTCAAAGATGATGACCAAAATCACCGAAATCCCGCCCAAAAAGATGACGCCGTTGGAGAAGACCAAGCGATCTCCACGTTGGGCGAATTGCCGTGGCAGGAAGCGGTCCACCGCGAGGAAGTACGACAACCGTGGGAAGTCAGCGTAGGCGGTGTTGGAGGCCAAAATCAAGATGAACATGGTCGCGATTTGGATGATGTAGTAAAAGGGCGAATTGCCACCAAAAATGGCCCTGGCCAACTGCGAATTCACTGTCTCGGGCTCTGCGGCCCCGTCTGGGATGACGTGGTAGGCGTTGGCGAGCGTGGTGATGCCGATGAACATGAGGCTCAAAATGACCGCCATGACTGCTAGCGTGATAGATGCGTTGCGCGACTGTGGTTGTTTGAACGCCGCCACTCCGTCGCTAATGGCCTCAATGCCGGTGAGTGCTGTACACCCGGAGGCAAACGCACGTAGGACGAGGAACCACGTGACCGTCTGGTTGAATTCCGCGTGGATGATTTCTGGCGGCGGAGCGGTATTCACCGTGCCGTTGATGACGTGGTAGAGTCCCACTGCAATTAACCCGAACATGCTGACGATGAACAGGTAGGTTGGCACTGCGAACATGCTCCCCGACTCTTTGAGACCACGGAGATTGGCCAAAGTCAGGAGCGCAATCAGGATGACCGCCATGCTGACTCGGTAGGGGTCAAGCCAGTGCAGTGCGGAAGTGATGGCGGTGACACCGGCCGAAATACTCACTGCCACGGTGAGGATGTAGGAGGTCATCAACGACACGGCAGCGATTAACGAGGGAATGGTGCCTAGATTTTCTCGTGAGACGATATAAGAGCCACCACCGTTGGGGTAGGCCATGATGGTTTGAATATACGAAAACGCCACTGTAATCAGCAGTAGCATGATGCCCACCGAAATGGGGGTGGCGAGCCCGAGGGCTGCACGATTGGCGTACATCAGCGCAATCAGGATGGCCTCGGTGGCGTAGGCGACCGACGAGAGTGCATCCGACGAAAACACCGCTAGAGCGGTGCGTTTGGGCAGACGCTCGTGGGCTAATTGCTCGTTGGCGAGCGGCTTGCCGACGAGTAAGCGCTTGAGTGCAGAGAGCATGAATCCGTGTCCTTTGTCAATACAACGTTCACATGACGACAAGCGCTAGCTGGTGTGTGGTTGCCAAAATGTGTCGCAGGGCCGAATGATTCGTCAGGTTGCTAGAAAATAATAGCATCGTGCCTGTGTATGGTCAAACACCCTCCGTGGTGTCTGTCTTCACCGATTTGTACATGGCGAGGGCAGCTAGGCGTTGTGTGGCGTGGTCTACGATTGGCGCCGGGTAATCCGTGCCAATGACGATGCGAGCCGCACGGAGGTCGCTCCCTTGGAGCAACCATGGTTGGTGGATGTACTTGGCGGGGACGTATTTGAGCTGGGGGAGGTACTTTTTTACGTAGTGCCCGTGCGGGTCGAATTTTTCCCCTTGACTGACTGGATGAAAGATGCGGAAGTAGGGCTGAGCGTCGGTGCCCGTACCCGCCGCCCACTGCCAGCCCCCGTTGTTGGCAGCCGTGTCGCCGTCAATGAGGTGTTGCATGAAAAACCGCTCCCCCCAGCGCCAATCGATGAGTAAATCCTTGGTGAGAAACGACGAAACGATCATGCGAGCGCGGTTGTGCATCCAGCCTTCTTGGCGGAGTTGGTGCATGGCCGCGTCAACGATGGGGTACCCGGTTTGACCGGCACACCAGGCCGCAAACCACTCCGGATTGTTGTCCCACGGGATGCCGTCGTAGACGGGGCGGAATGCGCGGTGGCGTACATGCGGGAAGTGATACAGGATTTGATGATAAAAATCCCGCCAGGCGAGCTCACTCAGCCAAACTTCTGCACCACTCCGGCTCTCACCTTTCGTGGCAGGCATGGCGGCAACAGCGAGTCGGGCGCAGTGTTGAGGTGACATAATGCCAAAGCGTACATACGCAGAGAGTCGTGACGTCCCCGCTTGTGCCAACATGTCACGGCCCGCGCCGTACTCGTGTAGCGCCACACGAGCGAATTGTTCCAGCAATTGTTCGGCGGCGTGGGCACTACTATCGGGCAGTGGGACGCTCGTGGCCGGCCAATCGGGCCATTCCGGATGCACTGGTTGATCGGGATGACGGTGCATGGCAGGCACGGGGAGTGCCTCTGGCAACGCCAGTGTGCGCACCCAACTGCGAAAATACGGGGTAAACACGGTATACGGCGTGCCAGCCCCGGTCTTGAACGCATCGGGTGGTTGGATGGTCAAACTCTGAGTGGTTTTGCCTGCGATGCCGTGTGCTTGCATGCGCTGAGCGACTTCCTTGTCGCGTTGGCGTCCCCACGGAGACGTATCGCGCTCCCACGTGATGAGCGTGGCACCGAAGCGGCTAGCAAGCATGGGCAATAGCTCCCGTGGATCACCATAGGCGATATATAAACCACTCCCGTGTGCTTGGAGTTCTGCGTGGAGCGTGCGTAATCGGTGGGCGAGGAAAGCGAGGCGATTTGGCCCGACGCGCTTCGTTGCAACCAAGTCTGGATCGACGATGAAGACGGGGATGACTCGTCCGTGCTGTTGTGTGCTCGCGTAGTGCAGGGCCGGGTTGTCGTGGAGGCGTAAATCGCGACGAAACCAGTGAATGGCGTATGCGGTCATGCGGGGGGGGGTTGCTTTCTCTATGTGTCCTGTATGCACATACGCTCGTAGGAGCTGGTCAGGATGTGTCCCTACAACGCGTGGGCATTGGCAATCAGGTAGTGTGCAGCCGTACGGAGGTCGGGCACGCTGACATCGGCGCAGAACTCCCAAGATTCGCTGGCACGTTCAGGTGGCTTGATATGCACTGCCTTGATGCCCGCATTGACGGCGCCGAGGGCATCCCATGCGTTGTGTGAAATCAACCAGCACTCAGTACGTGCCACCCCACACGCGCGGGCAAATTGTTGATAGACTTCGGGATGTGGTTTGTAGGTGCGAATGCGGTCGACACTCCAGATGCCGTGCAAATGGGGTGTCAACTGGTGATACTCGGCGACTGCCTGCAACTGCGCCGTGGTAGCGTTACTGCACAACCAGCACTGCCACCCGTGGCTGGCAAGCAAGGTCAGAGCCTCAAGCGCCTGGGGATGTAGTGGCAGGTGTTGCCATGCGTGGCAGAGTTCTTGTTGTTGGGCGGGCGTAAGGTACAGCTGGAACTCAGCGAGCGTGGTACGGAGCGCCTGGGCCGTGAGTTGTGCAAAGTCGACGTACCGTTGCATGGCGCTCCGCCGCAACACGTATTCGACTTGAGTACGTCGCCAATGTGCCACAATCTGTGCACCAGCATCGCTCCACGGGGTAAAATAGGGAGCAAGGGCGGCAGGGTCACAGAGTGTGCCAAACACGTCAAAACCAACCACTCGCGTCATTGTGGATGCCTTTTTGTGTCAAAGAAACGGGATATGTGTATGCAGTATACCGTGAAGCAAGCCGGTCGTGATGATGCGGATGCCTTGTGGCAAATGCTCTACTACGCTGCTTGGATGGAGCTCGATGGTGCGCCGTCGTACCACGTAGCCCAACAAGACCCCTATTTGCGTGAATACGTGGCCGATTGGGGGCGACCCGATGATGTGGGGGTGGTCGCCGATCAAGACGGTGCCACGTTGGGCGCTGCGTGGGCGAGAATGGTGCCTCATCCTGCGGGGATTGCCAATGTGCCACCGGGGTGCCTCGAATTGGCGGTGGCCGTGCACCCGCGTGCCCAACGGAGCGGGGTTGGGAGCGTGCTCCTGGCGTGTTGCTGTGCGCTTGCTGACGCACGTGGGGCACGCTTAGCACTGACCGTGCGCAAAAGCAATCCGGTGGTGCATTGGTACATGCGCTACGGATTTGTCGTCGTCGCTACGAGCGTCAACCGGGTGGGGACGGAATCATTGATTATGCAACGACTATAAACAGGAAACACACAGATGAACGAACAACAACGACTGGTGACTTGGACGAGTCCAGATGCGTACATGGCACAGATGCGCCAGCTCAGTGGTACCGACTACATCAACGCGGTCCGTGCCGGCGACATTCCGGTGTCGCCGATGCTCAAACTGCTCGATATCCACGGGCGGGAATGGCACGAAGGGTATGCGCTCTTCACCGTTGTCCCGCAAGAGTTCCACTACAACCCGATGGGCATGGCGCACGGAGGCTTGGCGTGTGCCCTGCTCGATACGGCCATGGCCGTGGCGGTGTTGACCATGTTGCCCAGTGGGGTCGGCTATGTGACGTTGGAAATCAAAGTGAATTTCACCAAACCGATGACGGCACATGCCGGCGAGCTCCGTGCCGAAGGGCGCGCCATTCACGTGGGTAGCCGCACGGCCACCGCCGATGGCCGCATTTATGATGCCCAAGGCGTACTATACGGCCACGGCACCACCACGCTGTTGCTGACGCGCCCCGATTTACCGCAGAGCGTCCGCACTACAGAGTAGTTGCCCGGCTGGACTCATGGTGGATATCGCCAACTCCGCGCAGCAGGCGTGCCCGAGGGGCAGCCCGACCTCGTCAGCGAGTTGGTGCAACTGATCAGCACTGAGTTCTGCCCAGGGTGCGTCGAGCACGACGCGGCCATCTTTCAGCAGTACGACGCGGTCCGTGTGGGCCGCACAAAAATTCAAATCGTGGCTGACGACGACCACGCTTCGCCCTTGGGCGTGCATGTGGTCGATGGCGCGAGCCAAGTGTGCAATGGCCGCTTCGTCCATGCCAGCCGTTGGTTCATCGAGCGCCAACAGGTCACTTTCGAGGGCCATCACCGCGGCCGTGGCAACGAGGCGGCGCAGAGCGGTCGGGATGTCGTAGGGATGACTATCCGCCCATTCTGCGATGCCGCAGATGGCTAGCGTGTGGGCTACACGCGCCGCAATGGTGGCTTGGTCGAGTTTCAATAGTTTGAGCCCAAATGCGACTTCTTCGGCAATAGTGGCCGCAAACAGCTGATTGCGCACATCCTGGAACACAATGCTCGCACACCGTGAAGCTCTGCCGGGAGCCAGTTTGGCAATGTCGTGGCCGTGATGCCGTACGTGTCCGCTACTAGGGCGGAGCAGTCCGTTGAAGTGTCGGAGCAGGGTGCTTTTGCCAGCGCCGTTTTTGCCGAGGAGAGCGACCCGCTCACCCGCACGGATTGTCAGCGATACCCCGTGCAAGACGGCCACACCGTTGGGGTAGCGGAACGCGACCTGCTCGATGGCTAGTAGTGTGGGACCAGTGTTGTGTGGCATTGGTGCCAGTGGCCGTGTGGAGGGCGTATGTGCGGGGGTTGCCACAATCCCCGTGACTAGTTCGTCTGCTCGTACCGCGAGTGGGTGCTGTGGTGACCACATGCTGTGACTGGCGAGATGCTGGGCGACCTGCAGTGCGTAGGGGCGGCCAGCGGGTGATGCGGGCATGCGCAACACTTCGCCCGGGGTCCCGTCAGCGACCAGCCGTCCGTGGTCGAGCACGCACACCCGATCTGCGAATTCTGCCACCCAGTCCAGTTGATGCTCGGCCACCACGATGGTTTGCCCGTTGGCCGCAAGTCGTCGCAACGTGGCTCCGAGCTGAGCGACCGCCGGTGGGTCGAGTTGCGCAGTGGGCTCGTCGAGAATCAAGATGGGCGGTCGTTGTGCGAGCGCTGCTGCGATGACGACGCGTTGTTGTTGGCCACCAGAGAGTTGGAACGGTGAGCGTTCGGCCAAATGGCTGATTTCCATCTGTGCCAACGCCTCTGCCACCCGTTGCCGGATGAGATCTGCGGGGATGCCGAGGTTTTGTAGTCCGAACCCTACTTCGTCGGCCACCGTAAAGCAGACTCCCGAAATCTGCGTGCTGGCCTGGCTGAGCACAATAGTCACATGTGCGAGCATGTCGATGACTGGGCTTTGGAGCGGTGCCGCACCGTTGACCGTGACACTGCCGCTGGCTTCCCCTTTGAAGAACTGTGGCATGAAGCCTGCAAGGAGCGTGCACAACGTGCTTTTACCGGCACCTGCAGGTCCGATGATTGCCACGCATTGACCGGCTGGAATTGCCATCGAGATGTCGTGGAGCGCGGGTGTGCTCCGGTTGTGGTAGGTGAAACGGAGTTGTTCGATGACGATGACTGGTGTCGTGTTCATGCCAAATTGCTCCATGCCGTCATGACTGCCACGCCCGCTACACTCAAAAACAAGCCGGTGCGCCCCCAGTGTTGTAGGCGCGTATCGGGCAGTACAATCATGCGTGTTGGCGGTGCGGGGTGCGCAAAGGCGCGGAGCTCAAGGCTCATGGCCCGCTCTTCCACGTCAATCAGTGCCCCTACTACCAACGGGCCAATCAGCGGCACAATCGCACCAATCCGGCCCACGAGCGAATCCACCACCAGTCCACGCGATTGTTGTGCCTCCAAAATACCGTGTGCCCGTAGTCGCATGTCGGGGATGATTTGGAGCGCCATCAGCAAAATATACTCGATGCTCCGCGGCAAACCACGCTCTGCGAGCGCTTGGGTGAGGTGGGCCGGTGGCGTGGTCAGGACGACGCCCAATAACCCGCTGCCCAACGTCATAATGCGCATGAGCGCGGTAGCGGCCACACTCATGCCACTGACGCTGATACTGACCCCGCCAATGTGCCACAACTGGGTGGTGTCACTTGGGAAAAAAACGCCCTGGAGCAAAAACAACGAGATGCCGACTGGGATGAAAATCCCCCACAACGTGCGGTAGATTGCCCGCGGGTCAGCAGCGGTGAGCGGGGTAAGTACCGCAAGCCCCCAAAAGAGCATGCTCGCGGGGAACGTGGTGGCCATGTAGATGTGTACGGCCAGGCTGAACGCCCAAGTGAGTTTGGTGAGTGGATGGAGTGAGTCAAACCAGCCAGTGTGCATGGTGCCCTCATTGTCTGGAAATGTGCGGTGTGATGTAAGGAACGCACCGAATTGAGCCGTGTAATGCCCAATTCGGTGCGTTCGTAAAGTGCCGTCTACTGCGCGTTAAAGCGCTCGAGCAATCGCTTGGGCAAAATGCTGACAATCGCCCATACCACCATGTATGAGGCCATTTTGTCGAACGGGTCCGACACCACGCCCTGTGCAAAGACCGACACGATGATGTTTTGACCGCTTGCCAAAAAGGCCGCCACAATCAGATCGGTGCCTGATCCGGTCACGCCACCGAACAGGTACGCCGAAATTGGCGCCGAAATAATGGCTGCCACCACACCCGTGATGACGCCCGCAATCCCCGCATACCCGCCGTTCTTGATGAGCAGAGCCCCCACGATGACACCCACTACCGTCGTGACCACAAAGACGATGAGTTGTTGGTTGATGAGGTCCATCATCGCTGGCATCATGCCGTCTGCGTCGATGTTGGTGAAGGTGAGCACAAACAGCGTCAACGAGAAGAAAAACAAGCCGCCGACGACTGCGCCGACCCACTTGGGTGAGCTACTCGTGAAGACGCCCCGGCGCCCGAAAACGCCCGCTAGGATGCCGATGACCATGGCCACCACTGCGTAGGGGGTGGCATACACGTTGCCGAGCAAGCCCCAAATCACATTGGCTAGGAGACCCGTCAATCCGCCGGCCACCGGCCCGAGCAGTGCTCCCACCAACACGGTGCCGATGCTGTCGAGGTAGATTGGCAACTTGAGGACGGTGACCAATTGACCGACTGCGATGTTGATGCCAATCGCCAGCGCCATCAGTACGATGTTGATGGGGCTTTTGAGTGTACCGAAAATGCGATCCATGTGTCTTTCTCCTTCATTCGTGCAACTACGATGTCGCTACGCCATCCAGCCATGATGCGCGGAACGCAACAAATGAACCCTCTATGATGCTCTGCCGCATCTCACGCATTAGATGCAACAAGAAAGCAACGTTGTGCAGACTGACCAAGCGAATGCCCAGCAATTCCTTGGCCCTGAATAAATGGTGAATGTAGGCTCGCGAGTACTTGCGGCAGACCGCACATCCACACCATGCGTCGAGCGGCTCGTTGCTGTCACGGCACTGCGCGTTGTTCACGTTGAGGCGAAAGTTGCGGCTCGGATCTTTGACGAGTGCTGCTCCGTGGCGCCCGAGGCGTGTCGGACTCACACAATCGAACATGTCGATGCCCCGCGCCACCCCCTCAAACAAATCATCAACATCGCCAATGCCCAGCAAGTGGCGCGGTTTTCCATCAGGCAAAAAGGGCACCGTCATGTCGACGACTTCGTAGATTTGCGGTTTGTTGGCGCCGAGTGAGCCGCCAATGCACAACCCGTCGAACTCCATGGCTCCGATGTGCTCAGCGCTCGCCTTGCGCAGGTCGGAGTAGACTCCACCGTGTACAATCCCAAACAGTGATTGATCGGGTGTGGGCATGGGGATGGCGTGTTCGCCACGCAGGGTCTGCTGATGGTACGCCAAACAACGTTCTTCCCAGGCGTGGGTGCGCCGCAACGACCGTTTGGTGTAGTCGTACCCAGCCCGGAACGGTGGTAACTCGTCAAAGCAGAGAATGATGTCTGCTCCGATCCCCTTTTGAATCTCAATACTCCGTTCTGGAGTGAAAATATGGCGTGACCCGTCAATGTACGACTTAAACGTGACCGCGTCGTCTTTGACTTTGACCATGCCCGGTTGTGGCGTGAACGAACCACGTCCCTTCACTTCGTCAGCAATGCCGCCGTACTTGAGACTAAAGACTTGGAAGCCACCGCTGTCGGTCAAAATGGGCCCGTCCCAACCCATGAACGCATGCAACCCGCCGTGCCGTGCAATCAGCTCGTGTCCCGGTTGCAGGTAGAGGTGGTACGTATTGCCCAAAATAATCTGGGCGCCGTGGTCGGCTACTTCGTCGGGTGAAAGCGACTTCAGCGTCCCCTTGGTGCCTACTGGCATGAACACGGGGGTTTCGACGACGCCGTGAGCGGTTACAATCCGACCGGCGCGCGCACGCGTTTGCGTATCACGAGCCTCGGTCGTAAACTGGAGCGGCATGTATCCTCTGTCCTCTTCTGATGTGCGGTATTATCGTGTCGATGAATACAGTTGTCAAACAACGCATGGTATGATGGTTCATCATAGTGTATTTTTGAAACTTTCACAAAAAGGAGCTCAAAATGAGTCATACGCTCCACCGCCAGCACGCTGCCGCACAGGTAGGTGGGATTCGCTGTGGTGTGCTGACCATTAGTGATACGCGCACGCCTGCCACCGACAGCGGCGGTCAGCTCGCACAACAACTGCTACGGGCGGCCGGGCACGATATCTCCGCATATGCGATTGTGCGTGACGAACCAACCGACGTGGTAGCCCAGGTGCACCATTGGCGCAGTACGTGTCAAGTCATCATCACGACCGGAGGTACGGGCATTGCCAAGCGCGATACCACCATTGATGCGCTTGATCCGTTGTTTGAGCGCCGCCTGCCCGGATTCGGTGAAATATTCCGCATGTTGTCGTTTGCACAGGTGGGCGCTGCTGCCATGCTCTCACGTGCTACCGCAGGCACCATTGCGCAGACCCTGGTTTTTTGTTTGCCGGGTTCTCCAGCGGCCGTCGAGCTTGCGATGACACAACTCATTGTGCCCGAGCTCCGTCATGTGCTCTGGGAAACGCTCCGCCAAGCTCCTCTTGGCGCCCAAGGAGGTTAATGGTCATGTTCCAACGCGTTGCTCTTGCCATGGTGCGCTTTTATCAGCGCCGTATCTCGCCTCTCAAACCACCGAGTTGTATTTACACGCCGACCTGCTCCGAATACACGTATCAAGCGATTGCGAAGTACGGAGTCCTCAAAGGAGTGGCGTTGGGCGTGGAACGCTTGCTTCGCTGTCATCCCTTTTCTGCAGGGGGACATGACCCGGTGCCTTAGTTCGGCGACAGAACTTTTGTGCACCAAGTCGCCACACCGCGTATTCATCAGAGAACCAATTGTGGTATACTAGTCCACATACAACGGTTTTTACTGTTGTGTGTGGATTATTTGTGCACACATGATGTGCCGCGAACGTTCTTTGGTAGGATGGTGTGGCCGATACGGTATGCA
>Ga0172372_10000500_pt1 | contig 59864 bp, 52 predicted proteins | sample LakKiv5m_2_FD_114544 | JGI IMG/M metagenome (GOLD analysis project Ga0172372, IMG submission 114544) | Freshwater microbial communities from Kabuno Bay, South-Kivu, Congo - kab_092012_9.5m | ecosystem: Environmental > Aquatic > Freshwater > Lake | place: Democratic Republic of the Congo...
CAATTTATTTTTGTATAATTTTTTTTTTGTACAACAGTTTCCATATTTGTTTAAAATTATAAACAATTGTTTAATATACAGTTTTTTTTTAATTTATTCTAATAAAATAATAATGTCCGGTAATATAAATGATACAAATGTTAAATTAATACAAAAAGAATGTTTTAATATGATTTCCGATTTAGAAAAATATGGTCATAATATTGCAATTTATGAAAGATTATTACAAAAAAAGTATAATAATTTATTTACTACATCAAAAACATTATTTAATTTAATATTAAATTCTTTTAAAAATAAAAATTTTGATAAACAACATTTTAATATGATGATCAACAAAATGTTGGAAAACATTACAAAAATACAAACTAATCAAATTTCACAACACGATGCATCAGTTGAAATAGGTACTGATTTAGCTTATAAATATATACCACAATTAAAAGAAAAAATAGAATCAAATACTTTAGATAATATACAAGAAATAGAGGAAATAGAAGACAAATTTGAAGGTGAAGACAACTGACACCACGGACACTATCGAAAAGATTAATGAATAATCATTGCGTGTAAATTTATTTTATTTTTTAACTAAAATAAGTAAAAAATGGAAAATACACAAGAACAAATGACTGCACAAGAATTTGTTGAACAAGCAAATGTAAAAGAAAAAACATATGGTCATAATAAATTTCAAGTTGAAATTGAAGAATATAAACAAAAAGTCGAAAATTTAAATGAAGAATTAAAAAAACAAAATACAGAAATAGAAAGATTGAACACTGTTGTAAGTGAAAAAAATGAACAACGTCAAAATTTTGAAAAGCAATTTGAACAAGTAAAACAAACATATGAAAATAGAATTACAAATTTAAATGTGCAATATGAAAATACAAAAAAGCAATTACATCAAAAAGTTGATGAACATGAAGAATTGAAAAATAGATATAATATAGAATATCCAAAAGTAACTGACTTGTACAAAGATATTGATGTTTTAAAAAATGATTTACACAAGATTTCTTTACATAGAGACCAATTAAAAGAACAATTAGATACTTTGTCTGAAAAATATGAAATTCAAAATAAAGAATTAAATCAATCAAAAGATTTATCTGAACAATTAAATAATCAAGTTAATCTTCAGAAATCTATAGCACAAAGTTTAGAAAAAGAAATCGAACTTTTAAAATCAGAAAATGTTAGTAATAGAAATCAAATAGAAGATTTACAATTATTATTAGAAGAAAAGGAACATGAATTAGTGACAAAAAATAATATTCAAATGATTAAGAATATTAATTTAAATGAAAGTTCTGAAAATAGTAATTCAATAGAACCTGGAAAAACAATACAAAGATCTGCTCGTGTTAGATTATATGGATCAAGACGACGAAAAAATTAAAATTTCTTTTTTGGTTTTAAAGAAATATGTTTAACATTTTCATATTTCTCTTTCAAGTTTTTACTTTTTGATTTATTTTTATATGCATGTTTAATGTTATTCATTGGTATATATTGTAAATTCTCAATACTTGAATTTTTTGAAGAATTTGAATCAGTAGGAAAACTTTTTATAGAACGTTGCGAACTTTGAGTTGAAGTGCGTGTTGAACTTTTTCTTGAACTTTTTCTTGAATTGCGAGTAGAATTTTGTGTAGAATTATGTCTTGAACTTTTTCTTGGATTGCGAGTAGAATTTTCTGTAGCAGATTTTGTAGAGGATGGTGGTCTTATAGATGAGGAGTGTTCAGTTGTTGAATCCTTTATTTTTTCTACATTTACTTTTCCATGTCTGGAATTTCGTGATGAGTGTGATACTTCTCTAGAGTCACTTAAAGAATTTTGTGTTTCTGAAGACATGGTTGACTTATTTTTATATTTTATAACAAATGGATTTTTTTCTTCGCTTTCTTGAATAAACTTTACTATTTTCTTTAATGGCATATTTTTATGAATTTGTAAAGAAATAATATCAGTTAATTCGTTTTTAGATTTATCTGATGCATTAATTTTTTCTAAATTTTCGTAATAAAATCGGGATATGCTTTTCATAGATTTATGAAAAAAATCTTTTGTAGAAATAAATTCCATATCATCTAAAAAATCAGAATAATCATAATTGTAAACTATTATTTCAATTGATAAATATAAAGTTGTATATAATAAATTATCAAGTTCTTGCTCATCAACATTTAAAATTTTTTTGCACCATTTTAAAAACTTTGAATATTCTTTATCTTTTTTTTCAGTTTCCCATAAAGAAATATCTATTAAATTTTGTAAAAAAATCTTTTCATCAGGTAAAGAATTATATATTTTCCTTATATATTTTCCACAATAATTAACAAAAACACTTATTAATTTATCTTCATTTGTCTTTTTTTTTTCAATCAATAATTTGATATCTGACATAATATATTATATATCTAAAAATTAAATGATTATCTTTTACGCAATTTAAAAAAAAATTAATTGTTTGTAACTAATAATACGCATATGATATTTAACATTCATATTTTTGCCATAGGAATTACATTTATTTTTTATATAATTTTAAAAGAATTCAAAAAAGATACCCTTGAATTAAACAAAAATAATAAAAAAAAACAAAGTAATTTAATTTATGTTTTATTTGCACCATTTGCAGTATATCTAACATATTATATATTTTTGAATAAAAATGAAAAAACATCGGAACCTGTAAATATCACAAAACAATTAGAAACAGAAATATTACCATCAGAAACAATTAATAAAATATCATATAAAAATCCATCTATTTACCCTATGGAAAGTACTTTAAGCGATATATCATAATTTATAGTTTTATTTCAAACAATTAATTTCTTTGATAATTGTAAGTTATAATGGAATACAATTATTATGAAAATCCTGATTCTGACCCAACACAATTTTCAAATATATTATCAAAACATGAATTTGATACTCATAAGGCAGAAAATAAAAGAGATTTTTTATACCAAGAACCTAATCAATTATTATTAAGAAATTATATATCAAAACATACAATTTATGAAAATGTATTATTATATCTCGGGTTAGGCGTCGGCAAATGTATGAAAAAAGATACACCAATATTAATGTATGATGGTACTATCAAAAAAGTACAAGACATAATAGTCGGTGATTTATTAATGGGAGATGATTCACAACCAAGAACTGTATTATCGTTAGCAAGAGGAGAAGATAACATGTATGATATTATTCCTGTAAAAGGTGATAAATATACAGTTAACGAAGAACATATTTTATGTTTAAAGGCCTCTGGATATCCAAATCTTTTAGATGATAAAAAAAAGAATATATTTACTGTAAAATGGATAGAAAACAATAAATTTATATCTAAAAGTTTCAGTTACAATAAAGTGAATAAATTAGAAACAAAAATAAAAGCCGAAGAATTATTTAAATCCATTACAAATGAACAAATTATAGAAATTTCTGTTAAAGATTATTTAAAACTCTCAAATAAAAATAAAACTATATTAAAAGGATATCGTACTAAAATAGATTTTCCAGAAAAAGAAATAGAGTTTGATCCGTATATACTTGGTTATTGGTTAGGTGATGGTATGGTAACATCTGTATTACATTATTTATCAAGATCTGGAACTACAGGAAAATATAATTCAAATCAATTTTTGAATTTATTAAAGAAATATAATCTAAATAAACATAAACATATTCCACATTTATACAAATGTAATTCAAGACGAAATAGATTAAAATTATTAGCTGGTATTATTGATGCAGATGGATCATATGCACATGGAAGATTTGAATTATCACAATCTTTAGAACACGAAGAATTAATAAATGATATTATTTATTTATGTAGATCACTTGGGTTTGCTTGTTATAAAAGTATATCACATACTTATGTTAGAATAATCATTAGCGGAAAAGGAATTGAAGAAATACCAACCTTAGTACCCAGAAAAAAGGCATTGGCAATGCCAAGAAAACAAAAAAAGGATGCACTTGTTACTGGTATAAAAGTATTACCTGTAGGACGTGATAATTATTATGGATTTACTTTAGATGGAAATTGTAGATATATAATTGGGGATTTTACTGTTACACATAATACATGCAGTTCTATATCAATAGCCGAAGGCTTTAAAGAATATATCAACAATATGGGTCGTAGAATTTTAGTATTAGTAAAAAACAAAAATATTCAACGAAATTTCATGAATGAATTGTTAAGCAAATGTACAGGTGATGAATATATAAGTGAAAAGGAAAGAGAAATGTATGCAGAAACTGGTATGAAAAAAGAGACAATGAATAAATATGTTAGAAAAATAAATAAATCATATCAGTTTTTAACTTATGGTACATTTGTTAATAGAGTATTAGGTATAAAAGAATATGAAAAAGATGAATTTGGAAGAAATACAAATAAATTAAAAAGAGAAAATGGTGATATAAAAAGACGCAAATCAGAAAATGAAATTAAAAATTTAAATAATACAGTTATTATAGTTGATGAAGCTCATAATATTACAAATAATGATGTATATATTGCATTATATCAATTATTATTAAAATCTTTTAATTATAAACTTGTATTATTAACTGGTACTCCAATATATGACAATCCAAAAGAAATCTTTGAAATTTCAAATTTATTAAATGCAAATATGCCAGAAAATATTTTTCCTATTAGAAATGAATTATTCAAAGAATCTGAACAACAATTAATAACAAAAACACAATCGTCATATATAAATAATAATGTATTAAAAGGTGGGATTGTATCAGTTACGGATATTGGAAAACAAAAATTAGCAAAAGCTTTATATGGTAAAGTTTCTTATTTACAATCAAACGTGTTAACCAATCCCATAAAAATAGAAATGGGTGAAGTTTTATCAAAAAGAACTGGCAGTACAAAAGTTGTTTATTGTCAAATGTCCAAATATCAATATTTAGTTTATTTAGATGCATTAAATTTAGACATAAAAACAGATGCATCATTTGATATATCAACAGCTATTCAAAATATAGAATCATCTGAAAATTTAGAAGAAATGCCTGTATCAATGTCTAAGGCAAGTTCTTTATATAAAAATAGTAGTGATGCCTCTACAATGGTATATCCAAATAGAACATTTGGTAAACAAGGATTCCAGTCAATTATATCAAAAGATAATGGAAAATATACAATTAAAGACAAAAAAATATTCCAAGAAGATTTGATAAAATATTCCTCTAAACTATATAAACTTTTAAAAAATATAAAAGAAAGTACTGGTAATGTATTTATTTATTCAAATTATGTATCATTTGGTGGTACTTTATTGGTTAAATTATTATTATTAAACAATGGATTTACAGAATTTAAATCAAGGCAAAAAAACGAAAACCCTTATAAAAATTTTGTATTATTTGATGATACATTAAATATAGAAGCAAGAGAAAAAATAAGAAAAATATTTAATAGCAAAGAAAATAAAGATGGAAAACTTATAAAAATTATTATTGGATCACCTATTTTATCAGAAGGTATAACATTAAAAAATGTTAGACAAGTGCATATATTAGAACCTTGCTGGAATATGAGTAGAATTAATCAAATTATTGGTAGAGCTGTGAGAAACTATTCACATCAAGATTTGCCTGTAGAAAATAGAAATGTACAAATTTTCAAATATGTTTCAGTATATTATCCTAAAAAAGAAATAGAAGAATCTGCATCACTTTCTTCTTTTTTCATAGATAGAGAAAAATATATATTATCAGAAGAAAAAGATCGTTCTAATAAAAATGTAGAAAGACTTTTAAAGGAAATTAGTTTTGATTGTGATTTAATGAAATCCAGAAATAAATTAATTGGAAAAAACGGATCACCAGAATGTGATTATACGACATGTGAATTTAAATGTTTGGTTAAAGTTAAACCGGAAAATAAAGATAAAGATGATAAATCAACTTATAATTTATACATTCCTTATTTTGACAAACTTGATATAGAATTTATTTCAAAAACAATCCATGATATGTTTAAAAAATATTTTATATGGCATATTGATGATATTGTTCAATATATAAAAGATATAAATAATAATATATCAAATGAAGCTATTTTTATTACATTAAGTAATTTTACAACAAACAAAGTTCCATTTGAAGATATGTATTCAAGAGAAGGATTTTTAATAAATAAAGGACCATATTATATTTTTAATAGTTCTGACTTGAATATAAATACTTCAATTTATTCAAAAATTTTAGATTTTACAGTTAATAAAAATAAATATACATTAGATGAATTTATAAATTCCAAGTTTGAAAATTTTAAAGATATAAAATCAATTGATGAAGAAGATTTGACTATTAAACCAATAGAAACAGAAGAAGAATTACTTTCTGAATCAGACATAGCTTATAATAATAATATAATAAATCATAATACAATTTTTGGTACTTATAGACAACGTGGATCAAAAGAGAATCCATTTGGTCCATACGATGGTAAGTTTAGAATAATAGATTTAAGACAAAAAGATGATTTTGAAGATTTAGATACAGAAGATAAAAGAAAAATTATAAGTGGTATGTGGATTGGAAGTTATAAGAAACCTAAATTAATGGAAATAGTTGAATATTTAAATATAACAACTGGTGGTATAAACATTAAAAATTTTGACAAAGAAGAATTAGGTAAACTAATAGAAAAATATTTAACAGAAAACAAAAAAGTATTAAAATAAACTATGTATTTAAAATAGCATTATATATTTTTTTAGATAATGCTTTTCCTATTTTTCGTTTTTCAGTTATTTGAATATTCGCTAACAATTCTTCATTATTCTCTTTATATGCATTTATTAATTCATTCATATTTTTATAATGTTCAGAAATTTTTTTAGCTATATTTAAGGATACACCAGGTATAACACTTAATTGCAAATTAAATATATTATTATTTATACGATCTGATTTTTTGAGATTTATTAAATTTACCTCACTAACAATATCTCCAACTTCTTTAACTTCAATTGTCTCATTTTCGTTTACGTCATTTTCATTACTTACACTTACATTACTTACACTTGTATATTCCTTTTTATAATATTTTTTATAGATAGTTATAATTGTTTCAAATGTATCATTTATATTATTTGTATTTAATAACTTGAATTTATGTTTAAAAATTAAATTTAACATTGCACTTTCTAAAATATTCATTTTTATTCCATATTTTTCCTTTTCTTTTCTTGTACCTTCTATAATATACATAATTTTATCATTGTTATTTATTGTTTGTTCTATTCGTGATTTCTGTTCGCGAAATCTACCATCTATAATACTTGAACTAAGATCGCTAAAAGTTTTTCTTTCAAATAATAATATTAATTTTTGATAAATATCTTGTGTAGTAAGTTCTATGTCATAATTAATATCACTTATTAAAAAATCACCTATATCTAAATTGCTTATTTTATAATATACATTACAATTTTTATCCAAATTTACTAAAAAAACTTCATGATCTAATTTTGTGGTTTCGTATTTTTTCAATACATCTATAAATCCTTTTTCACGATAATCTATTAATAAAAGCATTTTATTCTTGCATACAAAGTATATAATATAAAATTTTACAACAAAACGAATAAATTAACAAAATTTAAAATATCAGGATAATGTAAGGAACGTGAAATGCCAAACTTTAATATTATTTTGGCAGATTTAATTTATATATTTCATATTATGATAATTCTGTTTGTATTGATTGCACCATTTCTAAAAATACCAATTTTATTAATACTTCATATAGTTTTTTCAATTAGTTTATTAATTCATTGGGCAAATAATAGCAACGTTTGTTCATTGTCATTACTAGAATCAAAATTAAGAAATATACCTTATACACAAAGTTTTACACACAGTTTTATAGGTCCTGTTTATGATATATCATCAACCGATTGGTCAAAAATTTGTTATTTTGTTACTATTACATTAATGATTATATCCATATATAATTTAATTATTTCACCAAAAATTGAACTATTCAAAAAATGTATTAGTAAAACACAAAAATATATAAATACCAATAAAAATTTAAAATTAAAGGATAAATTTAATTTGTATATGAATTGTACAATGTATTTATTCAATTGATTTAGTTTATTTTATAATTAAAATTTAAAATTAATTATAAATACAGATGGAAATAGATTTCAAGTCTAAATTTCTTAATTGTGAATTTGATAATATATTAATTAATAAAAACAATCCTCTTATAAATTCTTATGATATTTATATACAATATAAACAAAAATATATAATTAACACACGTAAAAATTTTGATTTATATCAACAACTTATAAAAGAATATACAAATCTGAAAAATATGCAATATCAAACACCGTATAAAAACGTTGTAATTTATACGTTTATTCCAGATGAAAAATTAGATGAATTATCCTTTAAAATTATAAATTTAATTAAAGAACAACAAACAAATTTTGACAATTTTATGCATTATATTAATTATTTAAATGATAACATAGATAATTATATCGTAAATGAAAATTCTAAATCAAAAAATACAATTCGTAGAAATAAAAATATATTTACAAGATTATTAGAAGGTGGTACAAAAGCTAAAATTAAGAGACGAACGCCTACAACGTAATATAATTAAATCATCATTGTAAGAGTTGCAACAATTTCTTTTGATTTTTGTCTTTCATGTTGTAATTTATTTCTATATTCATAACTATTACGTAAATCATCCTTTAATTTTTTCAATTTTATTTCAAGATTTTGAATAGATGAATCGTGAGTTTCAATCATATTCTTTGTATTTGCGAGAAATTTAGAATGTAAAAACAACAGTTCTTCTACTTCTAATTGTTTAGTACACACCATACATTTACGTGTTTTAAAATATTCACTATCAATTACATGAAATTTAAACATATCATTAAATTGAATTTCCGCCAAACATTTAATATGAAATGTATGATTACAAGATAATATAATAAAGTTATCACATGAAGTTTTTAATTCATTTTGTGGATTATTATTAAAACATATTTTACAAATAATTTCATTATATTGTGATTTAACAGTTTTGACATTGCGATGTGTATTACAAATTTCATGATTACTGTGAGTGTCTGTATCAAAATCAAATTTATTACAATGAATTGATTCTGACTTTTCAGAATAATTAATACTACATGTGCTATCTGTTTTATCTGGCATATAATAACTATCATGTTTATATGATTCGTCAGAAATGTTAGTAGATTGAGAAAGATTTTCTTTAAGATATGAAATGTCATTTTGCATATTCATTTGGGTCTGATAATTACAATCATTATATTGCTGTGCAAATTGTTGTTGATGATAGTTGTGGCTTGGAAATTGCTGTGGTTGTTGTTGTTGGAATTGTTGTTGGAATTGTTTTTGTTGTTGTTGTTGTTGTTGTTGTTGTTGTTGTTGTTGTTGTTGTTGTTGTTGTTGTTGTTGTTGTTGTTGTTGTTCTGATGACTGAGAAAACTGTTGAGGTTGAAACTGGGTCTGAATTTGACACGGCTGTTGTTGAAGATTTTTTTGTTCTTTGTTTTTACTTCTAAACATTTTCTGTTTTATACTTTTTAATTTAAACATTCAATTTTTAATCATTTTTTAATTAAAAATAAATAATTTTTTCAATTATTTAAAGTTTACATGGTTATATAATAGTTGTATTAATAATAATACCGCAATATTCACTTGGATTTTTTACAAAATTTATATATTCATATACCCCAATGTTTATAGATTCAGTTACTAATAATCTAAAAATAGATTTAAATTCTTTACCATGCCCAATTATAGCATTACCATTTTTATCATAATTGCAAAAATGTGCTAATTCATGTAAAATAACATACATTAAAATATTTATATCATACATTTTATCATTTCCATCTCTTGTTCTTAAACAAATATGCATATCTTTTTTATCAATTGTAAATGTTGTAAATCGGTTATCATTAGCTGCTTCAGACAGTAATTTTGGACTATAATTTTCTATTAATTTTAATAAAAATAAATTTTTTTCATCATGTATATTATATTTTTGTTTTAAATGATTTAATAGTTTTTCTATTCTCATATTTATCACAGCTAATGTATCAGCCGATTCTTCTAAATATATATGTGATTTATTACCATTTCTTATTATATATTTATTATTATCAACTTTTGACTTAATTGATACAATTTCATTATTAAAATAAAATTTCCATATAAAGTATAAAATAACTAATATAACTAATATATATATGATAATCATAACTTACAATTAATCAATAAAATAATATTAATTAATTGTTTACATTTGGTTGTTAATATCTCCAGTTGGTTTATAATCTAAAGCTTTTCCACAAACCGGGCATAATTTACATTCTTCTTTGGAAGCACTTTGAGAAAATTGTTTCATAATTTCCTCTGCGTTTTTCTGTAAATAATATCTATATTCATGTGAATTTTGAACTTTATATTTTTCTTGAAGCATACGATTTAAATCACATGAACTGTGATAATCAGTAAAAGCTCTCTGATCAGACATTATATATTTTGGCATTTTCTATTTGTTAATATTTATAAAGAAAATTAAATTTTCATAATTATTTAAAATTTAATTTATTAAAAATGACATTATATTCTGTATTTTTCATAATTTAATGAATTAATGTCTTGCAAATCGTTAATAGAATTATTTAACTCTTTTATTTTTTCATTATAATCTTTGTTAAAATTCTCATTGATATTTATTATTTGATTATTTTTCTGATTAATTGTATTGTCAGTTGAATTATCTATTTTGTTGCCCATTTGGTCTGAATTATTATGTGATATAATTTCGTTAATCATATTTTCTATATGATTTTCATTTTTATTTCCAAATTGATTTTCTAATAAACTAACAGTTTTTGATATATCATTTCTATATATTTCCAACTCGTTTATTTTATTTTTCATCAATGTATTTTCGTTCATTACATTTAAATAATCCATGTGTAATTGATAATATGCATCCTCTGATTCTTTAAACTTTTTATACATGTATAATGCACATATACCAACTAAAATACAAAATACTGACAATAACATAATTAATATATAAAATGATAAAAATCAATAAATATTAACGACATCTATAATTATTTGCTTTTATTATTCTTTTATTTTCTTGTTATTCTCATTCTCATTCTCATTCTCATTCTCATTCTCATTCTCATTCTCTTGTAAGACTTTTTCTTGAATTAGTATAATAAAATTCAGAACATATATAATTATTATTCATATTCAATATATCTTTATATACTTTTGATATAACATTTTTCTTTGCCGTATCATATGGTCTAATCAAAGACATGCATTCATCGTAACTAAACCATCCTATATTTTTAACTTCTCCTGTTTGAACAATATTATTTTTATCAATTTTTGGTGGTTGAATATTATCTTTCATTTTAACTAAATAATATATATGTTTATAATTAACACCATTTGTTCCTGTAAATTCTTCGTAAATAGTTGGATAATTTTTTATAAATTTATAATTTTTTTTACTATATCCAGTTTCTTCAAAAAATTCACGTTCTGCACATGCAATATTTGTTTCTTTCATATTTTTTCTTCCTTTAGCTAATCCAAATTCTGAAAATTCGAATGATGTTTCTGTGTTTGTAATCAACTCTTGAATATTTATTTTTTCAAATTTTCTTTTCGCATTGTCGTATTCATTAATAAATGTTTTACTGGAATGGTTTATCCACAAGTCATCCCACAGCTCATCAAATGATTTTGTTAATAAATTAATTTTTTCCTCTTTTGTCATTTCGTTTAAGAAAATGTTGAATAATTTATCTCTTTGTTTATCATCTTCTTCTGGATATTTTCCGCGAATAAAATCAATATATCCCATTGTATCTTTTCTTTGAATCATTAAGAATTTTATTTTTGGATAACTATCATTACTATTCAATTCTTGTTTTTCCTGTAACTTACTAATAATTTTTTGTAAATATTGATTTTTATCAAATTTTTCCGAGTCTTTATCATTTACTACTTTAAACGCAAAGATTCCAAAACTTGTGATCGGTGCATCACAGTCTTTTACTACATGTCCTTTGATTCCACAATTAACACAATATACATTTTTATATCTTTTCTTTTCTTCTTCTGTGTAATTGTATACATTCGTTTTTGTCTTTAACGCTTCACTTGGCAGTTCACTTTGCAGTTCACTTTTATTTTTTTTTATTTTTTCTATTTTTTTAAGATAATATAAAAGTTCATTTTGTTGTAAATATATAAATATATTATCGTCTTCTTCGTTTAATTCGTCTGTCATGTTCCAATTATAATTATTTTGAATATTAGTTTCATACATAAGTTAGACATTAATTAACTTATTATCCATATATAAAAAAAAATCAATATTTGAATTTAGTTTTTTCTTAATTTTAGAAATAAGTTTCAACTTTATTTATAATTTATTCACTTTTAATATAAATATATATATGGATTTATTAGTCATTAATCAAATGTTAAATGCCGTTTGGTATATATTTACTATTGTTTTTATTTTATATAAATTTACAACTTTTTTTTCACATGCTTATAATTTTATAAAGTTTTGTGGTAAATTAATTTCTGGAGGCAAATATTTATGCGGATTATGTTTTAATTATTTTCAACAAAAACAATCACATCAAAATCATGAATATACACAACAAGTAATTGATGATGCAGACAATGAAAATATTAATGAAACATCTAGTTTATTAGGCGAAAAAGAAAATAGTATATTTGACACTGTACAAAATTATGCAACAAATGTTTATCATAATGCTTATTATAAAGTATTTGGAAAACTTCACCCACGTTCCAAAGCTAACTATGTAGAATTACCCCTTTATAATTCACAAACCCCGGATATTAATCCTATACAAAATATAAACAAAAATGTGATAAATTCATTTTCTAAAAATCACGATTACAGTAGTTTAACAAATTCAAATGTTAATTATAATTATTCAAACAATTCACAGTCGAATTCATCTTTTAATTCTAATTATTTTAGAAATTCAAATATGTTATATACAATACCATTAAATGAATCATATGAAAATTATCAGAAAATTAAAAATACACCCAAAACAAAACCATTTGGTATAAATGATAGTGATATTTTATTTAATTCATCGTTTATTAATACAAATTTAAATAAAAGAAATTTACCATTTGCAGTTCATTCTTTTTATACAAAATCAACGTTAGATCCTTTAACTGAAGAAAATAATAACGAAGAACATAGCGATTGGCATAGTCATAGTAATAATGAAAATCATTACAATGAAAATAATACAAATAATCAAAACAAACACGAACACGAAGACGACAACAATTACGAGGACAAAGAAAATGTTAGTCAAACTGTTTTAGAATCACACTACGAGGATTGTAATTAATATAATCCCATTTGAACTTTTAATCGTTTATGTATTTTATTTTTAATAAATAAATTTTTATATTTATTTGAAATTTCTCTACGTGGTTTTATTTCAAAATTTTTATCATTATTCTTTTCTTCTGTATTTTCTGGTGTATTTTCTGGTGTATTTAAATTTAAATTTTCCATTTTATTATTTAAATCATTATTTTTTTGTTTGTTTTTCATCAACTTTTTAAGATATGTGTTTAATTTTTTAATATTATATTTTGTAATTACTTCTTTATCATCACTTTTTGTAATGACATCTATATTTGTTTCTTTTTCATTTTCTAAAAAAAAATTCAAAGAAATTTTAATTTTATTCGAATTCTCGTCAAGATTCCATAATATACAATTATAACTTTTAGAAGTATGTAAACCAATTATTTCATTTATTTGGGATATATTTTTCATATTATTTATATAATTTTCATTCATTTTAATTAAATTGGATTCTATTTGGTTTTTATATTCGCTTACATCATTTATTTTTACATAATTAACACAACATCTGCTTTCCTTTACATACCATTTTTTTTGAATTTTGTCATTTTGTACTAATTCATTACACATTAATGTAATAAATTCATTATCATCATAAAAATACCATTTTCTTATTTTTGTTGTTATATATTTTTTATCAGTATTATAATAATCAAAATATTTATATTTGCTCAATTCATCAAATACATCCATAACTTATAATTAATAGAATTTATTTCAATTTTTAATTTCATTAAACATCATCAAGGTCTTCATTGTCTTCTTCATTGTCTTCTTCATTGTCTTTGTCCTTTAATTTCCATGCATACAATTTAGAAATTCCTTTTTTATCTAATTTAAATTCGCTACATAAAGAATTTTCAAGTTGTTGTAAAAATAGATTAATTTTTTTAAATGTAGTTCTAAGAGTATAATCGTTTTTAAATATGTCTTTTACTTGTTCTTTTGTAATAAATTCTGTTTTATTACATTGTATCAAATTTTCGTCTATAAATTGTTTAATAATATTATTATCTCTTTCGTATTTTCGTGTAACAGTTAAAACTGGCTCTGGTGGTACCAAGCCCTCTTTTTTATAAATAATATAATAATCTAATAACAATGACATGAATACAGTTTTATACGAATCTAATTTTGATTTCAAATCTTTATCTATTTTAAATTCAAATACTCCATTTTTTGTTTCACCTGGGTTATCAACAAATCTTGATACGAATTCTGTTATTTTTAATCTACGTACGACGCCGCCATCTATGTCTGAAATATTAGGTATTCTGTTTGTACACATAAATAATTTAGCATTTGGCTTAAATTCAATTTGTGTAGAATGCAAATCTCTTGTTGATATTCTATCTCCTCCAGTTAATGCTTTCATTACACCAGCCTGAATCATTTCATTTGATTCTGGTTCTTGCATAATAACCGCTCTTTTATTACGAATAGATGCCAATGCACTATTTGCACTATTAGCAGACTCCCTTTTTGCTGTAACTAAAGAAACAGGACTAACACATGCATAATCACCTAATGATTTTAAAAGCAAATCCATAATTGTACTCTTACCATTACCACCTGTATTATTTTTTCCAGAAAATATATAAAAATTCTCGTCACGAATATGTCCATCTAAACAAGACGCAAGACTTTTTAACGTAAATTCGCGTACATCTTTATGAGGAAGAATTTTGCATAGCAATTCAAATAATTCTATATATTCAATATCATTACAAGAATATTGAACAAATTCATATCCAGTACTTAATGATATATAATCACTTGGATTTCCTTTTCTGAATTCCATTTTTTCTAAATCATATATACCATTTTCAAATCCTATTAAGTCACGATCCTGATCTATGATTTTATAAAAATTAGAATTATAAAACTCCAATTCTAAACAATTTAATTTATTTCCGGACCCTAATATTTTCAATATATTATGATAATTTTTAACTAATTCTTCACTTGCATTTTCCTTAATTAATTGTCTTCTATAATTTTCTACTTTTGTAAAAACATCGTTTATCATTAATTTTCTTAAATTAAAACTTTTATTTTCCTTAACCCATCTTATACCATTAAAATAATACCATTCGTTTTTTTCAGGATTACTACAAACAAACTTTTCACCATATAATCTATTTATTAATTTTGAAATAATATTATCAAATGGTCTCAAATATTTTATATCATGTAACGGTATCTCATTTGATAAATCTTCAAAATCCGCTGGATTATCTATTTTTGCCAAATACATTAAATTATGCAATGTATATATATATTCATTATTTTGAAAGGAATCCCATGCTATATCAGAATCTTTTTTATTATAATTATCCCATTTTGCACTAAAGTAATGCCATAAATCTATATATTCATTATTTATAGAATGTAATATATATCCAACATTTAACCATTTATTTCTATCAGTATAACGATCTGGGTCTATGATATCCAAGTATTTTTTTACAATTTCTTTATCTGAATATATATCGCCATCATTTATTAAATGTAATTTTTTGTTATTTTCCTTCTTTTTATCAATTTGTTTATATGAATATAATGTACTATTTCCTTCTATATATGTTATACATGTTTTCTTAAAATGATCAAATGTAGTATTGTCTGGTTCTATTATTTCTTCTTTTAATTCTGATAAGAATAAATCAGTATTTAATAAATACAATGGTCTATTTTGTCCATATTTAGAACATAACAATGATCTAAAACATTTAGGAGCATATACAGTTGTATCTATTATTTTTTTATCAAACAAGTCTTTAAATTTAGGTTTTAATTGTTCTTCTACAAAAATTTTCATATTTCTATAATTTGGAAAATGAACACCTTCAAAAATTATATGATAACTCTTTTTTTCATTATCAGGTATAGACTTTAAAATATATACATTAGATATATTTTGTAATAATGTTTTAACATGATTAATAATATTTAATATGTCATTTTTATGTGTTAATTGTTCTTCGTTTAATTGCTGTATTCTTCTTTGAATATCTATAGTTAAACTATTAGAATTTGTTCCTTGTTGTATAATTGAAGATATTGTTTCACTACTATTTTGTTTTTTTTCATAATCTATAAAAAATTTCATATTTTGTGTAGGCCACCATGACTCATAAAATTTATTGTCTCCAGATTTTATTTTATCAAAAATATTAGAATAACTGTCAGCTACTATAATTTTGGCAAAATTACTATTCAAATCTCTTTGAAAATATGCCAAATTATTAACTTTACAGTATTCTTGACATTCGGTTTTTTGTTTTAATGTATATTCCATACACAAAGAATATTAACTCTATTATTATATATAATATTATTTTTAAGTATCATTCTTACTTAAAATAAATTAATTATATTCTTATACTTTGAAATTCATTGTCACTTTCATTGTCACTTTCATTGTCACTTTCATTGTCACTTTCATTGTCACTTTCATTGTCACTTTCATTGTTACTTTCATTGTCACAAATTAATATATTATTGATTTTATGTAATTCTTTTGTCTCAATATTTTCAACATTGACATTTAAATAATGCATATTATTTATTTCAAATGTTATTTTTAATCTTGTTTGTTTTATATGATTATAATTAGAAAATTCACATTCTATATTTTTTAATAATTTATTTTTCTTAACATATAAATTATTTCCTTTATAAATACCAAATGTTATATTAAATTTATCACTTTTAATATTTTCATTACTGAGCTCTGTATGTTTATATATAAAAATTTTGGTGTTTTTATATGGTATTTTTGTATTTCTATTTATAAATCTACACATTAATTCAGATTGCATATTAATACCTAAACTTATAGGTACTATATCATTCAACTTTTGTTCTTGCATTTTTGTATATTCTTGTTCTTGTACTTTTTGTTTAATTTGATATGTTTCTAAATTATAACAATTATTTATATTATTTAAAATCAATTCAGTATACTTGTCATATATTAAAATGTTGGTTTTGTTTGAAAATGTAATTTCTTCAAATATAAGTTTTTTCAATATAACAAAAATATTTTCCATGTATGATTTTGTAATTAATATGTTGTATATATCATTTAATTCTATTATACAATTAAAATGACCATTTTTAATACATTTTATTATATTGGAAAAATTTAAATGTATATATTTTCTAATGTTTTTCTTATCAGTTAATGTTAAAATAGTTGAATTTAATCTTTTTATTTTTTCACATATATACTTGTACAATTCATTTTTAATAAAATCTAATCCTTTCAGTATATGTTTTTCTATTTGATTATGTTTAATTAATATATTATAATCATTTGTTGAAATAAAAATATTATCATCCAACTTGATTTCTTCTATTATTATTTTTACATTTTCTGTAATATCAAGTTCTTCAAATATATCTTTATAAATATTAATTAATTCATCTTTAAAATTATATGTATATGGAATAACTATTTTATAATTATGAAATACATTTTGGTGGTTGTCAGTCTGAGACTGAGTTTGCTCTTTTATAATTTGTATTAGATATTTAAAAAAAAATAATAATAAATTTTTTATTGAAAAATTATGTGTTTGATTATTGTGTGTTATTTGAAATTCACAAAAAGAATCACTTTTTTCAACTATTTTGATATTTTTATCTGTAAAAAACGTTTTTAATTGAATATTATTTGTATAATTATCATAAGTAATATTATGTAATAATAAAAAATGAGAAATCCATCCATCCTTTAAAAAATTACAATGTGCTTCATTTCCATATAATATATCATTTGTTAAATTATCAAAATATAAAGTCGTTGGTATATTTATATTACCTGTATTATCATAAAGATAATTTATAACATCGTTTTCCTGATATATATAGGTATTATCTACATCAATTTTAATAACATAATACATCTATCACTTTCGTTATTAATTATTTTTGTAATATAAATTTAAAATAAACGAATCAATGTAAAATTGAATTAAAATTATTGATTTATTATAATAATGACAAGTTCACTTGAAAAAACATTAAACATAGATGATATATATTTGTATATAAATAATTTTACAGATATAAAATCCAAACGAAATTTATCATTAACATCAAAAACATGTTATAACATATATAAAAATAATAAAATCTATATAGATAAGCAAAATATTAATAATATATTAAAACATTTCCATTTATCAAATGATATATTTATTAAACCATTAAATAGGTTGTCATTAGATGAATTAAGTATAGTTAATACACAATTAAATAATATATATAATCATTTTCGTAAAAAGAAATATACGCCTATAGCTGATTTTTTAAATCACATCATTGACAAAGAGATAGATACAAACAAACAAAGAAATACTAAAACTACATTTTTGTTTGAAACATTAATATCACTTTGTAGTTTTAATTATAATATAAGAAATCCTGCTTCAGTTTATACATTAAATATAGATTCTTTTATAAATGAAGAACAAGCATTTGTAAGTGATGGATTAACATATTGTTATAGTGTTAGGTTTATTTTATCATCACAAGATTGTCAATATATTTTAAAATATTCAAACTTGAAAAATTTTGATATAATATTAAATTGGATAAAATTACCACCAGGTCTTTTGTCATTTGTTTTTAAAGATTTATTATATAATGAACAAATTTTAAGAAATACAGATAAAAAAGCTGTTAAAATTATAGATTATTTTTTAAGAGAATATTGTTCTTTTGATTTTACTGAAAATTCATCAATGTATTTTGATGCTATTTTAAATGAAACTATATCAAAAAACAAAACATCATTATTTATGTATATATTGAAAATGAAACAAGAATATGGGTTTGCATTAAATTATCAATCATTAATAAATAAATGTATAGATTGTCTGAATTTAAGAATTTTAAAACTTATCATTTCTGTTATTAAAGATGATAATAAAATTAACAAAGTACAAATATCTATTTCGCCAGAATTAATTTATAAAATATGTGAAAAAGGCGCATTTGAATTATTAGAATATATAGTTTCAAATATGTTAGGTAGAATGATTAATTTAACTAAATACATGTCCTTTTTATGCGATGGTATAAGTTCTTTTTATATAAATAATAAAGATAAATTTAATAACGAAAATAAAGACCAATGTATAAATATATTATGGCTATATAACTATTTATCATTAGAAAATCAACAATTTTTGAAATCACATTTGTTATTTATTAAATAATTGTAATGAAATTGTAATGAAATTGTAAAAATGTATGTTATTCTAAAAAAATGAAAATTATTTAAATTATTCTTAATATATATAATATTAAAAATGACAATCAATTCAATAGCGTGTATAACTCCTTATAAAGGTAAATTTGCAATAGGATATGCAAATAATTTATTATGTAAATTAAGCGAAGATATAAAATTTTTTGCAGATATAACAACTCAAACATGTTCTATTAATTCTAACTTAAGTGACAATACAAATTCTAATTTTGACCAAAATGTAGTTGTCATGGGTAGAAAAACATGGTTTTCTATACCAAATAAAAATAGACCATTAAAAAACAGAATAAATATTGTATTAACAAATGATAAAAACTTGATTAATTTAACAAAAAAGGACCTAAAAATTTTTAATTTACAAAATAATAAATCAACAATGATTAAAAATATATCTAAAAAAATATTTAAACATGTTTCATTTAATGATTCTGTTTTATTTATGAATTTTAAAACATTTGAAGAATTTTATGAATTGTATAAATTTAATGTATTTATTATTGGCGGTGGAGAAATTTATAAATTATTTGCAAAACATTCTTTTTTAAAACCAGAATATTATTATTTAACAGAAATTTACAATTATAAATTTGAAAATAAGATATTAGATGAAATTATATATATGGATCCTATAGATGAATCTTATAAATTAATTAGTTATAGTAACAAAAAAAGGTCAAAAAATGATATTGAATACAGATTTTTAACATATAAAAAACATGACAATTTTAAAACAGATGAAAATAATTATTTAAATCTATGTTCAAAAATCTTGAATGAAGGGAAAGAACGTATAGATAGAACAGGTGTTGGTACTTTAAGTCTTTTTGGTGAACATATGTCATTTGATTTATCAGAATCAATTCCATTATTTACAACTAAAAGAATGGCATGGAAACATTGTATAGAGGAATTATTATGGTTTTTAAGAGGTGACACCGATGTAAAAATATTACAAAAAAAGGGTATAAAAATTTGGGATGGCAATACATCAAGAGAATTTTTAGATTCGCACAATTTAAGTCATTACAATGAAGGAATTTTAGGACCAGGATATTCTTGGCAATGGAGATTCTTTAATGCAAAATATTCACAAACATTATCAGATACTTCAAATGTAGATATTAAAAAAATAGGAGGCGTTGATCAAATTCAAAATGTTATTAATCAATTAAAAAATAATCCTTTTAGTAGAAGGATAATAGTTTCAGCTTGGAATCCTTCACAATTATCAGAAATGGCTTTACCACCATGTCACTTTGCTTTTCAATTTTATGTACATGAAAATGATAATAAAAAATACTTGAATTGTCACTTATTTCAACGTTCCCAAGATGAATTTTTAGGATGTCCTTTTAATATATTTTCATATTCTGTTTTAACTTACATCCTAGCATTAAAATGTGATATGCAACCTGGCAAACTCACTTGTTCAATAACAGATGCTCATATTTATTTAAATCATATTTCTTCAATAAATGAGCAATTAAATAGATCTCCACGTCCTTTTCCAAAGTTAGTTATAAACCAAAATGTTAAAAATAAAGATTTTAAAGATATTACAATTAATGATTTTGATTTGATTGGTTATTTTCCAGAAATGTCTATAAAAGCACCAATGGCAGTATAATAAATACCAAAAACCCCATATCATAATGAAAATTAAAAATTGAAATAAAAATAAAAATATTATAAAATACATCAATTATGTCTGCAATCAATTTCTCTAACGACTTTTCCGAAACTCTTAATGGGTTTATTCAATCACTTGACAATGTTAATTCAAATTCAAATTCAAATATTTCAACTGAATTTGAAATCAGATTTGGTAAATTTAATTATGAAAAAAATACAAACAAATACTATTTTGATACAAATTCTAATGTAACAACTTTTTATCGTATAAAAAATGCATTTAAAAAACAAAATTTCAAATATAATATTATTAATACACTTGAAACAATTTATGAAAACAAAAATGGAATGAGAGGATCCTTGAAAAAAATATTTGACAAAAATACAAATTTTACTTCTTATATGTTGAAAAATACATTCAAAAAATATGATGTATATGATTATGATTTAAGATTATCACTTGCATCAGAAAAAAAAATAAACAAAACTTATTTAGAAAAACTTGATATTGATTATAACAAATATTTAATTAGAGAAAAAAACAGATGTTCATTTGTTTTGCCAATTGGAACCCTTGATTTAACAATTGTAAAAGAAAATACAAATGAAAAGTATGAAATAGAATTGGAAATTAAAAAAGGTGCTGACTTTAACCAAGTTTTACAATTTATTACACTAATTCTTCAAATTTCACAACAAAATTATTTTATAACATCTAAAAATGAAAAAAAACAAATTTTAAATGAATACAAACAAATGACAAATTCTTATTTTTTTATTGGTGCACAACCAGAAACTTTACATAAAAACCAAATTTCAGATTTGTATAAAGAAGAATATTCGGTAACAGACAAAGCTGATGGTGATAGAACCTTTTTATTTATTGATAGAAACGGAATGATTTATTTTATTGACAACAATCTTGATATATTTAACAAAACAAATATACAATCATCTCAATACAAATCCTGTTTAATTGATGGTGAAAAAATTGTTATTGGCAATGAAACTTTATTTATGGCATTTGACTTATTAGTATTAAATGGTCAAGATATTCGTGGAAACATGAATTATTTGCTGAAAACACGTCTTGAACATACACAAAGTATTATAAAAAATATTCAATATGAAAGTAACAATTCTAATTTATACAAATTTGAAACAAAAGAATTTATATTTAAAAATGTATTTATTGGATGTGAAATTATATTAAATACAATCAAATCAAAACCATATAAAAACGATGGTTTAATTTTTACACCAATTAATGAACCATATCCTATTACTAAAAAATGGTCAAAATTATTAAAATGGAAACAACCTGATCAAAATACAATTGATTTTTATGCTATTAAAACTGAAAATGAAGAATGGGAATTATACGTTCAAGATGCTATTGATGAATATAAAAAAGAAGTGAATACACAAAATACAAAAAACATACAAAAAAATAATCTTATTTTATTTGATATTGATCAAATTTGTCCTAATACAAAAACATCTGATCTCATTACATTTAAAACATCATTTGATGATAATTTATTAGATCCAACTACTGACGAACCATTTAAAAGCAATACAGTAATTGAATTTTATTGGAATTTTCAAATGAGAAAATTTATGCCTTTGAGAACAAGATGGGATAAAACAAATAATAAAAAGAAACATGGCAATTTCAAGTCTGTTGCATGTAGTATTTGGAACAATATTCACAATCCAATTGATACAGATTTTTTGTTTAAATTTTCTACACCTGGTAATAAAGATGATGTGTTTTTTTCAAGAATGAGAAAATATCATAATAAAGTAAAAGAACAATTATACAATACTTACACAAAAAAATCAAATTCACTATTAGAGTTGTGTTCTGGAAGAGGTGGTGATATGCACAAGTGGGTATTTAACGATATTAAAAATGTCATTGGATATGATATTTCTGATAAAAATATTTCAGAATGTGTAAAAAGAGTTTCCCAATTAAAAGAAAATACAAAGACAAATCTAAATTTTCAATTTCATAAATTAGACTTGGGACAAGAAGATGCTTATAAAATTATATACGAAAAAACATCTTATCAATTTGACAACGCATTTTGTAATTTTGGAATTCATTACTTTTTTGAATCAAAAAAATCATTTGAAAGTATTTTAAATATCTTGAATCAATCTTTAAAAGAAAATGGTTATTTTGTAGTAACTTTTATTGATAATCAAGAATTATATAATTTATTAAAAAATAGAAATACATATTACAGAATAGATGAAACAACAAAAGAAATTTCTTATTATTTGTGTAACAATTCAGAAAAGAAAAATGATTTATATGGAAACAAACTTAAAATAATTTTGAATGGAAATAACATTCTTGGTGAAGGATCAGACGAATACATAATTAATTACAATGAATTTTGCAATTTGATGAATCAAAACAATTTCAAATTAGTAGAATCACAATTGTTCAAGGACATTTACGCTAACTATAATAATTTTAATTTGACACAAATAGAACAAGACATCTCATTTTTGAATAGATATTGTGTTTTTCAAAAAGTGTCTAATAATGAAAATATAAATATTCAATCGTTTAATGTCCAATCTTCAAAAATTCAGCATAAAAATATCAATGATCCTATTATCCGTGAGGAATTAGGATTTAATAATATAATTTTACATCATAATGACTTTTCAGCAGTCAAAATTTCTTCAGGATACGATATACTAAATGTGTTAAATTGTATAGAATATAAATACTACAAAAACAAATATAATAATAAAAATATAAATAGTTACGATGATATACAATGCATATTTAAAGAATATGATATAAATTACAATTCTGTATTTGTTGAAAATTTATATAAATTCTCATTAGAAAATAATTCTTATATGAAAAATATATATTTTACAAATTGTAAAAACATCATTGAAAAAAAGGAAAAAGAAACAAATAAAGTAGAAATTCAAGAGGAAACCGTTTGGTATATTCTGTTTTATAAAAATAAAATATGTTTTGATTGGCCACAACAACAAGAACAACAACAACAAGAACAACAACAACCACAAGAACAAGAACAACAACAAGAACAACAACAACCAAATAAAAAAAACGAGATTAAACAAAAAGTATTAGAAATGAAAGAAAAGAATGAAAAATTCACGATTAAGAATATAAAACCATACTTGGAAGAATTAAATTTGAAAACAACAGGTAAAAAGGATGAATTATTGAATAGACTATTTGAATATCTTGAAATTAATTAAAACCTATTAAAATATTAAAAAATGAAAACTATTTAAAAGTTATTAAATTTAAATATAAAATGAATTCTAAATTTGATTTATCCTCAAATGAAAGTTTTATGTGTGATAATGTGATATTATCGTTTAAAGAAAACGAAAATCCAGAAAATCCCAATGTAGAATATGGTTACGATGAAAAAATAAACAAGTTTCGTAATAAAATTGACAAAATTAAAAATGAAGATTGGAAAAAAGTAAGATGGTTAATTAATGAATATGATTTTCTTGTAAAAGATCCTATTATAAACAGAGCGTTTTATAAATATTGGGAAATAGTAAATGAATTTGAAATATTTGAAGAATATGAATTAAATGATATTATACTTCATTGTGCCGAAGCGCCTGGTGGATTTATCCAAGGAACTAATATTTATTTACAATTAGATAGACCACAATTATATGAAAAGGATGATGAAAAACAAAAGCAAAAACAGGAAGTTGACGATGATGGGTTTATATTAGTCAAAAGAAAAACATTTAAAAAAAAATATAATCATACAATTTACTCTATATCATTAAATAAAGATTTGCCACAATATAAACCATATAATTTACCATCATATAATAAAAATATATTAAACAAAAAAACGTGTATTACGTATGGAAAAGATAATACAGGTGATATTAATAATTGGGAAAATATAAATTATATAGAAAATTTGGCAAAAAATCATTTTTATTTAATTACAGCAGATGGAGGATTTGATGAAGGTACAGATTTTAATAATAAAGAACAATTACATTATTTTCTAATTTTAAGTGAAATATATGCTGCTTTAAAATTACAGAAAGAAAATGGACATTTTTTATTAAAAGTTTTTGATGTATTTACGAAAACAAGCATAAATTTATTATATCTTTTGTCTTTATGTTATGAAGAAATAAATGTATATAAGCCAAAAACAAGTAGACCAACAAATTCTGAAAAATATATTGTATGTAAAAATTTTAAATTATCAAACGAAAAAAGAATTGAAATATTAGAAAAACTTAATATTTTATATAAAAAAATTAAAAATATAAAAACAAAATATATATCATTTGAAATATTCAAAGAAATTCCCCATTCATTTATTGAAAAAGTAAAATTTATGAACAAAGAATTATCAAATAACCAATGTAATAATATTGAATATGCATTGTCATTATGCGATGATGAAGAATTTTTAAATAAATATGAAAACTCACTTGAAGTTTCTGTTGAAAAAAGAAAACAAGTATTTAAAGAATGGGAACAATTATATAATTTAAATACTTTTATTTAATAATTTCATAATTACTATTACTATTACCATTACTATTATTCAAGATGTGTTTGATATAATAGAAAAATTGAAAACAATTCATTAAAAATAATATGATTAAAATTGATATTATTAAAATAAGATAAGGCTGTATAGGTTTTAATGCATTTTTAGATATAAATTGGATTAAATGTTCTAATTTTTTCTTATTCTTTTGTTTTAAACTTTCTTTATATATATAATTTATTGTATCATTTGTTACATTACTAAATAATGAATCCATTTAATGATATACATAAATATATTTTTATGAATTAAACATACATACGTATATATTAATAAAAAAATGAATTAGTTATAGATTATTCAATATAAAAAAGTAAGTTAAAAAAATAATATTATTTTATATAAAAAAATTATAAAAATGAGTTCTCAACCTACTTTAAAACCAGCAGAACAAAAGGTTCTTACCTTAGATTTAAGTAACTCTGTACAAATTCTTGTTCAATTTATTGAAGTTGCACAACAAAAGGGCGCGTATTTGTTACAAGAAGCAGAAGTATTAAAGAGAGCAAGTGATGTTTTGGTTTCTAATGCACAAGATAAAGATGTTAACGAGGTACTTGCTAAACAATTATTAATTCAAGGTATTCAAAAAGGGCAACGTCATGGTTGTTATACTCTTAACGATGCAGCAATTCTTAGTAAAGTAGTACAATATGTATTCGATTCCTTACCTAAAGAAAATAAAGAACAACCACAAGAAACTTCAGAATCCCAGCCACACACACATGCACACACACCACAAGAAACTTCTCAAGAACCAGAAGAAACATTTGTCAATTTATCATCTGTTAGACACTCTTCACAAGAATCAAATGATGATTTAGCTGATCTTGCTGAACCAATTCCATTAAAACCAAAGGAAGTTTAAATTTGTTTAAATTATATTTTTTTTATTTTTTATGATATTAACTATAAAAAGTAATGAAATCAAAATTAATGTTATGCATTAGTGCAACATGCCTAAGTACATTTATATTGTATAAATATGTTTCTAAATTTATATATTTAGAGAAAGACAAAAAGGAAAACGATGAAATAAATGAAGTAGATGAAATTTATATAAATTGTACAGAATCATATTATTCATATCAAAATAGCGAAGATTCCCAAACCGAAATTTCATTAACAGAAACAGACAATTCAAATGATAGATATAGTATAACAAATGAATATTTAGATGACACTGACACTACTATTACGGACATTGACGCTAACATGGACGCTGACATAGAATCCAATACCGATATCGATAGCGATACCGAAACTTTAAAAACTACATAATTTTAATTTTATACGAACCATCATATTGATTTCCAGTTTTTCTAAGTAATATAGAAGAATTAGAAGGCCATGAAATTTCTAAAAAAACATTTGTAGAATAACCAGGCGCTGCAACAGTTCTTACAATATGTGGATTTCTAACAGATTCGCTTTTAGTAATATGAAATATACCAGATGGACCATTTAAAATTTCATTTGTAACAGTTACTATATAACTACCTTTAAGATTTGTTGAAATTTCTGTAAAAGATGTTCCTGATAAACTAACACTTTTTAAAACAATTTCTAAATCATCAACATATTTTTTTGTAGCGGCATCTTGTGCATTTATTGGATCTTTTACGCTTGTAATATTTTCCATATTCATATCTAAAGAACTCGTTGTTATTTTACAATTTCCTATACTACAAGACGTAACATTAACATTTTGTACCTGTCCACCATCAATAAAGCCATTAGCTTCAAAATAAACAGACATTGTTTTTTACCTTACATCTTAATATTATATTTTTTTTAAAAAATAGACGATAATAAATATTCTAATTAAAAATTGAAAAATAATTCAAAAATTATATTAATAACATGTCTTTTATTAATAAAAGTGTTAATTATTCACAAACAATTTTATTAAAAAAATCGTTTCTTTTAAATGATCTTAAAACATATAATGATTTTTTATTAAAATTGAAACACGAAACGCCCATAGGAATACAAAATAATCCATTAATTATTAATAACAATAAAAAATACTATTTATATATAACAAAAAAATCAAAATTAGATAATTCAACATCAAATTACAATATTTTATATTTTTTTCCTGATGCAAAAACTACTGAATATTTTAAAGACAATCTCTTGATTACTAATAAATTAAGTGAATTTTTTATAGAAACAAATCCTTTATTTGAAGATGACATTTTATTTGAAGGATATTTATATACAAAAAGAGACGTTCCATTATATTATCATTTTTGTATTACTGACATACTTGTTAAAAATCACAGAATTGTTGATTGCGATTATGAACTTAGATATACAATTATGAATGAACTATTATCAAATAGAAACTTGGAAAATATTAATGACAATATGACAATTTCATTACATCAAGTCATTTATCAAATCAATTCTGGATTAATTCCTATTATACTAAATAATTTTATATATAAAAAAGAACTATGTTCAATTGAAGAAATACAAAACTTTAAAAAAACAAATACAAAATATATAGAAGAATCAATTAATTTAGAGGATATTAAATATATCTATAAAGGAAAATATTCAGATGTTTACAATGTTTTAAATGTAAATACAAAAGAAAAAGAAGGCATTTTATATATTAAAGGAATAAAAGAATCTAAAAAACTAAAAGAATTATTTTTAAATTGTTCAAATGAATATATTGAACTAAAATGTAAATATAATAAAACATTTAATAAATGGCAACCCATTTCTATTTAAATTATAAAAATTTATTTTATTGATTATGATTAAAATATCATAAATGATATATAATTCGAATTTTGATGACGCAGAATTCAAATCAACAAGAGAATTTAACAGAACAATAGATGACCCATGTGCTACACAACAACGTACTGACGACAATAATAAAAAATTAAAATTTGTAACAACTAACTTTAGAGATTTAATAGAAGCAAAAGAAAAGTTAAATTTTTATGGTATGACAATCAAGGATAAATTATTTGTTCCATCTGAAGAAATGGATAAAGACTCGCAATTAAAATATGGTGAAACTGGTGGAATTATTACTAATTGTAAAACAAAGAGTGGATTTGGACCATTACCATTTCCTACAATGCCAAGCCGTTATCAATTATATCATGGTGATGTAGATATAGAAGATTCTATGCGCAACTTAAGTGATAACACAAAAAACTCATGTGATCCACGTGATACTGAATTTTACAAAAGACATTTTTATGTATTTGATGACAATCAAGGAATTGAAACACCTGATGCAACAAAAAGTATTGAAACAATTGATTTTGGAGCAAGAGGTGGTATAAGTACAAGATTTTTAATTAGACCATCTAAAAAAGATTTTAAAACAATATAATTAAATTATTGTTATTTAAAATTGAAAAATATTTCTTAAAATAATAAATAAATTATTATTATTTTAATGTGTGGAATTTTTTTTTATCTGGACAAAAAGCATACTTCTTTACAATATTTAAATAATATCAAAGAAAATGTGTTTAATTTATTAAATCATAGAGGACCAGATAATCAAAATTCTGTTTATATAAGTGATAAAAATATGTTAATGCTCCATACAAGACTTCATATTATGGGAAATTCTTCACCTCAACCTTTAATTAACAATGATAACACTATTTATTTAATTATTAATGGGGAAATCTTTAATTGGCAAGAATTATCATCTGAATTAAATTTTAAATGTGAAAAATCTGATTGTGAAATAATTATTCCTTTATATATAAAATATATTCGCGAAGAAAAAAAATACAATGAATTTTTCAATAAATTAAATGGACAATTTTCCTTTGTTTTGTACGATAAACTTACAGAATCATTGTTTATATCAAGAGATCATGTTGGAATTACACCATTATATTATTCAATTGATAATTCCAAATTAATATTTTCATCAGAATTAAAAGCAATTACATTTAATCATACAAATAACAATATTTCTATTTTTGAACCAAGACATTATATGCATATAAATATAAAAAATGACAAATTCTTACTGGATAAAAAAGCGTATATATCATATGATAATATAGAATTATCTAATATTAATGATAAACAAATCATCAAAAAATCTATAAAAAATTTATTAGAAAAGAGTGTTTATTTGCAATTAAAAGATTTATTAAATGAAAATTCTCCTGAATTTGGTGTATTATTATCTGGTGGATTAGACAGTAGTTTAATAGCAAGTATAGTAAATAAACAATCCAACAAGAAAATAAAAACGTTTAGTATAGGTATATCAAAAAATGCAACTGATTTAATTGCAGCAAGAAAAGTTGCTAAATTTTTAAATACAGATCATTACGAATTTTATTTTACACCAGAAGAAGGTATTGCGGCAATAAAAGATGTTATTTGGTATATAGAATCATATGATACTACAACAGTTAGAGCAAGTACTGCAATGTATTTATTAACAAAAAAAATTAAGGAAAAATTTCCAAATCTTAAAATATTATTTTCTGGTGAATTAAGCGATGAGCTTTTTTGTTATTTATATGGAGGAAATGCCCCTAATAAGGAAGAATATAGAAAAGAAACTATTAAACTTGTTAATAATGTTCATTTATTTGATTGTTTAAGATCTAACAAAACATGTATGGCAAATTCTATTGAAGTAAGAGTTCCATTTACCGATCCAGAATATGTAAAGTATGTTTTACAAATAAATCCTGAATATAAGATTTTTGGAAAATTAAATCAATATAAAACAATAGAAAAACAATTATTAAGAGAAGCATTTGATTTAAATGAAAATGATAAACCTGTTTATTTGCCAAATGAAATTTTATTTAGAAAAAAAGAAGCATTTTCAGATGGTGTAAGTAATCATTCTGAAAATGAAAAATTAGAAGAAAATTGGATAGATTCTATAATGTATTATTGTAAAAAATTATATAAAAATAAAAATACAGTTGAAAAAATAAATAGTTATAAATATAACAAACCAAATTCATTAGAAGAATTGTATTATAGAGAAATATTTACACAATTATTTAACATCCATAATAAAAATGATTCTGTAGAAAATTTAGTAAAAATGTGGAAACCAAATTGGTGTGGCGACAATGTTGATCCATCCGCACGAAAACATTTAGATTGGTAATCTAATATAATGTAATTTTAATTTATATTATACAGGAAAAATTAAAAAAGATTTCTTTGTTCTAATACATTCGTTTTTTTCTGTAATGTTGTAATTTTAAAAACAAATGTATTTTGTAATGCTTTAATTGGTGGGTCAGGAGAATCATTTCCAAAATCAAATGGTGTACCATAAGCATCCGTTATGGTAACTGTTATTTTAGATAGTGATGCTTTTGGTGTTGTAAAATATTTAATTGTATTTTCATGAATTTTCTTGTCCATCATGATAAATCCACCAGCTGTAACTGGTCTACATAATTGTAAAATTGCAAATGAATCTGATACATTTCTATCATTGGAAATCATAACATCTTCTAATTCATCAATTTGAAGTAATAAATAAGGTTCATCTGTTACATCGTTTTTATCTGGTATTATAGATTGAATTAATTCAGCTTTTGTTATATTTTTAAGTGTTGTGTCTAAATTAACAGAATATCTACTTACACTAGGATATATATTTGTGTCTCTATCTTTTGAAGAAATCACTAAATAATTCACTATTTCTTCATATTCTATTTTGGGTTCTTGTTGAACACTTAATGGTTGATTGAAATTTTGACCATATACATTTGTATATGCGTTTGTATCATAATTTCTGAGATTAGATTCTAAATAATTAGGTACACTATATCTATTATAATGTTCTCCTGGGCGTTCATATTTTCTTTCTGTTGGTCTGTTGTTCATTTTTAATCTAAGTAAATATAATATATTTCATTTTTCAAACTAATTTAAAAAAAAATATTTAAAAATAATTGAATTTTAATACACAATAATAATTATTTAATGAGACCTGTATCAACTATTATAACGATTTCTATAGATATTAATGACGAATGCTGTGTATGTTTAAATGATGAAATTGAAAGTGTTGATATAAAAACAGTATGTTGTAATAAAATTATTCACAAAGAATGTTTATTTCAAATTCTTATATATGGTCATCGTTTTTGTCCTCTATGTAGGAGAAAAATTCAATTAAAAAAATATTTTACAAGAAATGAATTTATAAATTATCTAAGAAATTTAAGTTTATATGAAAAATATGCAAATACATATCATATACAAGATATTTTATATGAACTAACAAGTGTATCTTATGATAAACAAAATACAAATATAATATATGACTATATTTATAAATTAATACATATTTTTTATTTGATGTATAGTTACATTCTTTTTTATTTACCTATTCTTTTTATAATTTTTATATTTTTGTTTTTTTTTATTTCCCTAATTACATATACAAGAGAAAATATGGACAATGAAAAAATAAATGATTTTAATAAAAATACGTTATTACCTATATTAGATATAAATTACATGTAATTTAATTATATTATTTTTTAATTATTTCTTTGTATTTACAATGAAACAATTTTTATTTTATATCTTGTTGTTCCAGTAATGTCAGATGGATGTTGACGATACATTAATTCTGGCTTTTCATCCATTCTCCACTGTATATCTAATTGATCATTTTGTGCACCTTTAACTGATATAATTCTTACAATTGTACCTGGTGTAACTGATACATCAACCCGTCCTATCATAAATATTCCATGTGATCTTGTCGTATTAGATTCTGGTTTAACAAATACTAAATATATACCATAATTATATGGAAAATCATTTATAGTAACAGGATCATTATTTGCATCTGTTAATGTAACTGTTGTTGTTAGATCTGCCATAGAACCATTTATTGTACTTGCAAATATAGCACTTGCATTTAAGTTATTTAAATGAAGATTTGTATAATGCGATATGTTTGGATTCCATTGTCCACCATCTTGTGGCGCTGACGAATTGCTACAAACTAATGCAAATTCATCATTTGATTCATCCCATATAGACATAACATAATGACATGGATATAAAGAATATTCTGATGTATTATCTAAAATAGTAATAAAATCTAATCCTTCTACTGGAGATGGATTACCTAATATACCAGTTTGATCTAGTGTATCATAAATGGTAGCTATATGTGTTGTCCCATCATAACTTTTAATTTTTCTTACTTGAGGCGAACCAGTTCCGTTTGTAATTTTTATCCACCACCCATTATAATAATCAGTTACATTACTTGCACCAGAACCAAGATTTACAGTTGTAATTGTATTTCCTGACATTCCAACTATACCTGAAAAATCAGGTGTATCATTTACTACATCACCTATTCCTGTATTATTAGCCGGTTGCCATCTTTTAATAGCCATTCCTCCATCTGATGTTCCAATAGGTGCACTATTTACTGTTATAATATTGTCTTCAACTGTTAAAACATTTGTATTAATAGTGGTAGTTTCACCTTGTACGATCAAATCACCATTAACGATGGTTGTGCTTGTATTTGATCCAATATAAACAGGTGTACCTGTATTAATTGTACCTATTCTTATATCATTATCACTTTCTAATTGAAGTGTATTTTGACTATTTAAATAAATACCACCACTATTATTTGTTTCCAATAAAATTGCATTATTTGCTGTACCTTCTGATTTTATTATAACTTTTGAATTTGTATTTCCAGTAACACTAACTGTAAGATCTTGATAATCAGCATTTGTAGTATTTGTATACAAACTTGTTGCACCATATGCATTCATATTTATACTCCCACCATTTTGTGTAGTTGTAGAAAATCCATTAGAACCAGTTGTTATTCCAACATAACCATTTGATCCTATTCTTTGAACAATTTCAATTGATCCACCTGTCGAAAGTGTATTGAGTTTTATAGCATCATGCCCTGTACCATAACTTCTTAATAACAAAGAAGAATCTGTTTCATTATCAATACCAATTATAAGATCTTGATCTTGAGAATTTGTTTTAACTAAAAACGATGAACTTGCTGCTTGCGCTGTTAAATTTATAGAACCACCTGTATTTGTTCTTAATAAATATCCACCACTACCACTTAATTGCGTAATACTTCCAGTACCTAAACCATTTGCAATACCATTACTATTTGATATTTCTATATTACCAGCTGAATTTGTTGTTTTCATTAAAATAGATGGTTTACTTGAACTATTTCCATTACTTGATATTAATAATTGTGAATCATTAGTTCCATTTAAAACAAGACTTAAATTTTTTGGATAAGGTTCAGAATCACTATTTACTATAATATCTGTATGTGCATTATTCGACGTAAATGTTATATTTCCTTGTGATGTTGTACCAGATAATCCACCAGATCCGGTTATCATATTTATGGATCCAGCATTTGTACCTGAAAGCATAGTTATACCACCATTTAAATGAGTTGCTTGAATACTAACTGCGTCATTCGAATTTTTACCACCATTTAAAGAAATAATCTGATTTGTTGATGTTAATGTTAAATTTCCTCCTGTACTTACAAATTGAGAAGCAGCTCCTACTGAAATATCGACTTTATTACCACCCGTAACTGTCACAGGACCATTAGTCGTATCAATGTGTGTTTCTGTTAAATTTGTTACACCATATAAAATATTTAAATCTTGAAATCCACAAATTGTTTTATGTACAGATGCTCCACCAAACACAAGTAAAGAACCAACACTTGAATTAGAAATAGAACTATTTTCCGTACTTTTGATAAACGTTTTTCTATATACAGTTAAATCACCATATCCAAATTGAGTTATATCACTCCCTTCTTCGAGAGTAACGTCTCCTTTAAATATAGTTGCTAAGGGAACTGACATTATTATTAAATATATATTATTTTAATCAATTTTAGACTTACTATTATATATTTAATATTAAATTATACACTTAAATTATCTTGGTCTGTATTTGAACATGTTTTAGTTTTAATTTTATCAATTTCTTTTGAAGCATCATGTTTAATATATTTGCAAAAATTAGAACATCTTTTAGATGGACAATAATAATTTCCTTTAACATATTCTGCAGCTGAATAATTTTTAAAAAATGTGTTTGGTAAATATTTTAATAAAGATATAAATTTATCTATTTCAAAACGTTGATTTTTTTCATTTGTTATAGAAATTACAAATCCTGAATTATTATAATATCCTTGTTTTCCCTTCTTTTCAGAAATATTCTTTTTTACAAAATCGCTTAATACACCGGCATGTGTAATTATAAATACATTTAATGTATCTATTTTTGTTTCTATATTTGGTAAAATATTTTTTGTAAACCATGAAACAAATCTTGGTATATCACCAGCTTCTGATCTACCTTCTAAGTTTTTTTCTATAAAAGAAAAATCAATAATATTATCTAATTCAACACTTTTTAAATATTCTTTTTGTTTATCCAGTGATTTCATAGCATAACTTGGATTTGTATCCATTGTTTTTTTACTTTCTTCACTGTATTTATTAGTTGACATTTCATCTATTTCTCTTAAATATGGAAATACATATATTTTATCTGGCTTTTTCGTCCATAATTTAGTCATTTGATATGCTGTTTCCATTGATCTTATAAGAGGAGAACATCCAACTATATTTATAGATGAAAATTCGTCTTTTTTAAAAATATCAAACCCTATTTTTCTTATAGTTTTACTTACAATACATCCATTATAAACAGATGCATCAACGCCTATTTCTGTTAATTCTGGATCTATAAATAATTTGTCATTTTCTTCCTGATTATCTGTGATTTTACCAAATAAAGGTCTGGCGTCTTCAATACTAATAGTATTTTGTTTAACTAAAGGACTAATTGCATTATGACAACCATATCCATGTCTGCAAAATATGAAATTGATTCTCATTAATATTTATATATATAAATATTTTTATTTTTACTAATTCGTTTTTTTAAATCATAAAAACTAATTATAATGAAATTTATTTAAAATGTTAACAAGTTCCAACTTGTAGTCATTGCTCTGAAATTAATAGTTGTTAAAGTATGTCCTGCATGTGTAGTTTCACACTTGAACTTAATTTGTCCAGCACCTAACTCATTTTCAACTGAAAATACAACACCTGTATTATCACCAACATATGATGAATTCAATACCCATGAACCTGCTGTTCCTTTTTGAACACCCTTTAGATTATAACATGCAAATAAATCACTTGTAGCATCAATTTGAACTGAAACAAGTGCATCAAATGTTCTTACAACAGTGTTTTCAAAAGAGAAATCTGTAATAGCCAATGGTGATGAAATTGGGTTACTTCCAGTTGTAAAATTTTGTTCTCTCCAAATATCTCCCATACTTGGAGATACGTCAACTGTATTAAAAACAATAGAACCACTTGTAACTGTAAAGTTTCCACCAGTAACTGTTACGTCATCTGCAAGAGTAGTTGCACCAGTTACATATAATGATCCAGTAGTAATACCACCTTGTAAAATAGATTCACCAGTAACATTTAAAGCACCGGCAGTAACAGCACCCTGTAACCAAGATTCTCCAGTAACATTAAGAGATCCAGCACTTGCTCCAAGTTGAAGTAAAGATGCACCAGTAACGGCAAGGGCACCTGCAGTAACAGCACCTTGTAACCATGATTCGCCAGTTACATTAAGAGACCCAGCACTTGCTCCAAGTTGAAGTAATGATGCGCCAGTAACATTTAATGCACCTGCAGTAACAGCACCTTGTAACCAAGATTCTCCAGTAACATTAAGAGATCCTGCACTTGCTCCAAGTTGAAGTAATGACGCACCAGTGACATTCAAAGCTCCTGCAGTAACAGCACCCTGTAACCAAGATTCTCCAGTTACATTAAGAGATCCAGCACTTGCTCCAAGTTGAAGTAATGACGCACCAGTGACATTTAAAGCACCGGCAGTAACAGCACCCTGTAACCAAGATTCTCCAGTAACATTAAGAGATCCAGCACTTGCTCCAAGTTGAAGTAATGAAGCACCAGTAACATTTAATGCACCTGCAGTAACAGCACCCTGTAACCAAGATTCTCCAGTTACATTAAGAGATCCAGCACTTGCTCCAAGTTGAAGTAATGAAGCACCAGTAACATTTAATGCACCTGCAGTAACAGCACCCTGTAACCAAGATTCGCCAGTTACATTAAGAGACCCGGCACTTGCTCCAAGTTGAAGTAATGACGCACCAGTGACATTTAAAGCACCAGCAGTGACAGCGCCTTGTAACCAAGATTCACCAGTAACATTAAGAGACCCTGCACTTGCTCCTAGTTGAAGCAATGACGCACCAGTAACATTCAAAGCACCGGCAGTAACAGCACCTTGTAACCAAGATTCTCCAGTAACATTAAGAGATCCTGCACTTGCTCCAAGCTGAAGTAAAGATGCACCAGTAACATTCAAAGCACCAGCTGTAACAGCACCTTGTAACCAAGATTCGCCAGTAACATTAAGAGAACCAGCAGAAGCACCTTGCCTTAGTAAAGTGGCACCGGTAACAGCGAGAGCTCCAGCTGTAACTGACCCATTTAATAAAGTATTACCAGTAACATTAATAGTACCAGCTGTAATACCAGTGCTAAAAGTAGATGCACCTGTAACATATAAACTACCAATCGTTACTTCGCTCATAGATACACTTGCTACTAAAAGATCAGTAACTGCTAAGTTTGCAATAGTAGATTCACCACTAACCCAGAAATTCCCAGTTGAGATATGTGAATTTGCATATAATGCACGTAAACGGACATCAGCATAATTCTCAAAATTTTCTAAATTGACTTTAGGATCTTCAGCATCAGCAATATATGCAAAACGAACTTCGTCAGAACTTTCATCATAATATTGTGCAAGATAACTGCGATTATATAAAGTAAAACTTAAATTTCCAGCTGTTACTGGCAAATTATTCATATTTGCCGATGTAAATAATGTAAAACTATTACTGTCACCATCATATGTGGCAATTTGAGCATATCCATCGCCAGTTTCAATCCACCAACCGTTATAATAATTATCTGCCTGTGTAAAACCACCACCCAATACACCTCCAGTATTAGAAATACTTGATAATGTACCACTTGTAATAGGCGCTTCACCGATAACGTCTGATCCATCACGATGAATTAATACACCAGAGTCACGACTTCCACCTGGACCAGAATTTAATACAATAGTATTATCTTCAACATCAATTGTTGTTGTGTTAATAGTTGTAGTTGTACCTTGTACATATAAATTTCCAGTAATAGTTGTATTACCACCAACATGTAAATCTTTGGCAATACCAACGCCACCATTTACTACTAAAGCACCATTACTGACACTTGTACTTTCAGTTGTATTTTCTAATTCTACAACACCGCCAACATTTAAATTTTCTCCAATACCAACACCTCCATCTACAATAAACGCACCAGTTGACGCATTTGTACTACCATATGTAGCATTTAAACTGAACCCACCATATAAAACTAGGGAGCCAGCTGTAAAAGAATTTGAAGGTGTAGTATCAAATACTACAATAGATTGTTCAAAATACATTGGGGATGTTAAACTAGCCACCATTTTCTTATTTTTATAAAATTATTCAATAAGAAAGAAACTTATTTTAAACGAATTCCTTTAAATAAAAATAACACAAAAATAAAACAACAAAAATAAATAAAAATAAAATAATTGAAAGAAATAATAAGATATAACATATAAGACATAATGTATAAAACAAAAAATATAAATGATTTAGAATTACTTTATAGTATATTAAGAGAAGAACATCCAAAAAATCAAATAGAAATAACTTTTAATTATAATACAAAAGAATATTTAATTAACGTAACTTCAAAACCCTACAAGTTTGACCCAGACGTACCAGTTGATGTAAATATAGAAATTGTTTATGGAGATTCTGTAACTGGTGATACACCTTTACTTTTACGTGATCCCTTAACTAAATTAATTACTATAAAAACAATTGAGTCTTTAACGAATGAAACTTCTTGGAAAGAATATCCAGAATTTAAAATTTTTGATAACGCAAATTTTCGTTCAAATAAACAATATTCGTTAAATAATTATGAAGTTTGGAGTGATTCTGGATGGAATCCTATTAAAAAAATAATAAGACATAAAACAAATAAAAAAATATATAGAGTTACGACAACAACAAGTTGTATTGATGTAACTGAAGATCATTCTCTTTGTGCAAAAAATCTTGATAAACTAAAACCAAGTGATTTGATTGAACAACAAAAGTGTTCTATTGAATTACTTCATAATTTCCCAAATGTTTTTAATAATTCAGAAATGATTTTGGATTTTAATTTTGAAAATACCTTAGAATCTGACAATGATATTTTAAATTGTACAAAAGATATAAAACACAAATTTTGTAAATTATTTTATAAAAAAACATTTTATACATGTAAAACTAAATTACAAGCTGCAAAATTATATTATTTATTAAAAAATATTGGTTATAATGTTAAAATTTATAATATAAATAATTCTTTTAATTTACAATTAAGTACTCAAGATTTAACTAAACATCCAGAAATTAAAAAAATAGAATATTTAAGAAATACAAATGATGAAGAATTTGTTTATGATTTAGAAACTGAAAATGGACGTTTTCATGCTGGTATAGGCGAACTTATTTTATATAATACAGATTCTATTTTTTGTAAAGTTAAATTTAACAGGGACGATTTTGAAAAAAATAGAATTGATACATTTAAATTAGCCGAATTATGTGGTGAAAAATTAACAAATGAAGTTTTTGATAGACCTCCTATAGTTTTAGAATTCGAAAAAGTTTTTCATCCCTTTATTCTTTTAACAAAAAAACGATATATTGCTAATAAATTTGAAAATATGAAAGATCCATTTCAACTTAAAGGTATAGATGCAAAAGGAATTGCATTAACACGCAGAGATTATTGTAAAATGGTTAAAAATTGTTATCAAGAAATTATTAATACAATTATGAGTGACAAAACAACAACTGGTGAAATGAAAGTAGATAATAATACAACTGATTCAATAAAACTTAGTATTGATGTTTATAAAAAATATATAAATGATATTTATAATTATAAAATTAAAATTGATGATTTAATTATATCAGCCATGTTAGCTAAAGAATATTCTTGTAAATTATGTAAAAAGAAATGCGAGTGGATTTTAAAATGTGATAAATGTAAAACACCAAATCCTGGAAAATTAAATATATGTAAAACACAAAAATGTAAAAATCCTATCAATTGCCCACATACTTTTAGTTTAGCCCATATAAATTTAGCACAAGAATTATTAAAAAGAAATGAAGAAGTGTCTGTTGGTGATAGAATTGCTTATATATTTGTTGAAAGTGACAATACAAAAGCACAAAAAAACGAATTAGCAGAAGATCCTAAATATGCAATTCAAAATAATTTAAAATTTAACAGAACATGTTATTTAGAACAATTAGCAAAACCAATTCTCGGATTTTTTAAAATTGTATTAAAAGATAATTTAGAACTTTTAGATGAAACTATAAATTATACAAATGACATGTTAATAAAATGCGGAGGTAAAGCACTTAGACCAAGTGATTTTAAATTAGAAGACTAATAAATTTAATTAAGTAAAAAATGAAAATTAAATATACATTATAACTTATAATATGTCGGAACATAAGAAAAAAATATATATAAATATAAGTGATGTAGCCGCTTATATTGGTCAAAATTATTTTGATTTTGTAACACCATTTGAAAGAATATGGAAAAAATGTGATTTAGAAACATATCAAAACTTGATTCAAACATTACAACATGAAATTCATGAAAACAAAAAGGAAATTGATGATTTGGAATTAGAAAAACAAAAATGCGATGATGATTTTGAAAGTAAAAAAATAACAAAAAGACAACATACACTCAGAATTAAAAAAATAGAAGAAAAGAAACAAAACTCAAATGATAAAATTGAGGTCATCCAAGATCGAATTGATGAAATAGATCTAACTCACAAACAACAATTAGAAAAAATAGTAGGAAATGAAATTATTAATAATATGGAATCAAAAAACATTGAAACACAAGATAAAAGAGTAAAAATGTCAGAAGCCCTTGAATCACTTGATGTGTCTGAAAAAAAATTAAGTATGTTAAAGAAAACAGCAGAGTCATATATTAATAAAACACATGGTACTTTAAAAGAAGATACCGCGATTGAAATGTATGAGAAAAAATATAATGTTAAACTTGATACATCACAACAATTTAACAAACGATTTCTAAAACAAATCTCTCAAAATAGCAAATTTGATTGGTATATATGTGGAAAAGTTGATGGATTATATATCGATACACAACCACCATATCATAGTTATATAGTAGAAGTAAAAAATAGGACAAAATCATTTTTTTCAACTTTAAGAGAATATGAAAAAACACAAATACAGTTATATATGTGGGTTTTGGAAATGGATCATGCAAAATTAGTTGAAAAATATAATAATAAAATAAAAATCACAGAAGTGCCTCGTGAAGATGTTTATATTGCTGATATAATGGATTTCTTATGTTTATTTATTCAAATTCTAGAAAACAAATTCTTATCAAATATGACTAACAAGTTGGAATATACAAAAAAGGAATTTGATGATAAAAAACAATATATTAAAAAAATGTTTTTTAGTGAAATTACCAAATTACAAAATGAAAAAATTATAGAAAGAACAATAGATACAGACACTGACAGTGAACAATGTATGATTGATGATTTGTGAGTGTGTGAAAGTGTGTGAAAGTGTGTGAAAGTGTGTGAAAGTGTGTGAAAGTGTGTGAAAGTGTGTGAAAGTGTGTGAAAGTGTGTGAAAGTGTGTGAAAGTGTGTGTTTTAATTATATAAGTTAATTATTTATTTAAATAACTTATTTTTATGTAATTTTTTTGTTAACAAAGTATAAGTAAGTAAAATTTATGCATTTTCAAGAAAAATATATAGTAGAAAATGCGAATTTATATCAATTAATAAATTTAATATTTACAATAGATCCTAAACCTCCTAATTCTATCGCCGTAGATATAGATAAATTAGCAAATGATCAAAATTTAACGGTTTTTCAAAGTTTAATGACTATTTTAATGAATGGTGCAAGAATTCTTTTTGGACAAAATGTGTCTGCTGAAAATATAACAACAGAACAACATAATTTGTTAAAAAAATATATTCAAAGTATTGGATATGAATTATGTCATGAATATAAATATGACGATAATGGGATTCCTTTAATGGTAAATGTATATTTTTTACCATATATAGGTAATATAAATTGTCATGGTATTACAAATGGTAAATAATATTATTATATATTTTTTTTATAATATATATAATAATGCAAACTTTAAAAGAGTATATTTCTGATGACACAGATGATCTTGTAAAGTTTCAAATTTTTTCTTTATTATTTACAGCATTTGGTAAAGACTTTGCAAACTGGCAAACTTTAAAAAATAAAATAACTATAACTAAACTTTATGATATTATATTTGAAATGTTAAATATTGATTATATTTATAAATTAACAAATAATATATATTCAGAAGCACATGTTATTCCTCCAAACTTTACAAAATTTATCAGTAAAAATACATCACCAAATGATGATATTAAATTATATTTTTTTGATAAACTTAAAATAGAAAATAAAGAGAAATATAAGAACATTACTGTAAAGAATCAAGATATTGAAGAATATGTATATTTTAAAAATTGTCCTAATTTATTACATAAAATCAAATCATTAGAAATATCACCATCCCCTGTAAAAAAGGAAATGGAAGATTTTTATTGGGAATATTTTATTTGGAGAAAGAAAAATGATCCTATTTTAGAATCAGCACCAAATACATTAACAATAAATTCTGAAAATTTTACCAAATATAAAATATTTTTAAAGTCAAATCATGGGTGGTCAAGAAAACAATTAGAAACATATTTATTAACAGTAATGATCCCAGAGTTTCTTAAACAATCTAATTTAATTATAAATACAAATCACAAAGTTTATACAGAATGTATCCACTTTCCTTTCTCAAATTTTAAATTTGCAAGTATAATAAATAGTTATATTTCTGGTAAAAGACTAAATGAAGATGTGTTAAAAATAATCAATAAAACGTTTGATGATCCAATATTAAAAGACAAAAACAAAAAGATACAATTACACCAAATCTATAACAAATTAGAAAAAACAAACTATAAAAAATTAATTGAAAATGATATATATAAACGTTTTTATTCAATTATTGTATGTTTAAAATATAAACAATTACTTACCCGTTTTTATTTGGAAGAAAAAATAGAAAAAATCAAAATAAAATATAGTAAAACAAATTATCGTTTTAAATGGCAAAAGATGTGCGCAGAATTAACTGATACTACTCACATTCAAACACTAAGAGAACTTGCGTTAATAGAAAATATAGAAAATGCAAGTATGATGACTAAACGTGAAATATGTAAAGCATTTGCTGAAAAATTGGAAAAATTGATTGAAGAAAAACAAAAAGCCATAGATAATAAAGAATGTACTAATGAGATTTCATTTTTAACAGGTGAAGATGTAAAAGATATACCTACAGAATTTTTCTTAATGTATTCACATAATAATAAAATTTATTGTGACGATATACGTGCAATGAAAACACAAATAGATACAAATAAAGGAATGCATCCAGGATTTAGACAACCCTTAGAAAATACTACTATAGTTAATATAAACAAAAAATATGATAACTTACTAAAATCAACTATTTCAATGTTAGATATAGATGATATAGAACAAGACAAATCTGCATTATCACCAGAAAGTCTATTACAAAGTCAAATGACAAATCTTGTATTAAAAACTAATGAAAATGGATATATTAATAATCAACAATTATTTATTAATTCTAACCAAGAACAATATGATGAATTTTTAGAAAAATTAAAAACAAATTATTTATTAAATGAAAAAGAAATAATATATGTAAAAAATTTCAAGACACTTGTATCTCAAAAAATTAAATTAGTAGAATTACTTGCACTTAAAATAGATAATGATCCAAATAAAGAAGGAAATTTGTCTGAAATAGCAACAAATTTAGTTAATACTTATAATGAAATATTTAAAATAAATTAATCAAAAAAATGAATTTGGATTTTATTGTTATATATATAAGAGATGTTAAATTTATTACCTAATGAATTAACAATTTTAATATGTAATAACTTGGATTTAAAATCAATTAATAATTTAGCATGTACAAATTTACATTTTTATAAAACAATTAATGAAGAATTATCAAATATTATTGTAATAAATGAATTAAAAAAAATTAATAAAAATATAAAAATATGTGATATTTATAATTTTATAACTGATTTTTGTAAGATTATACTTTATAAAAACATGACATATAAACAAATTAAAAACGGTTATCATGATCCAAACATAACAACTATCGGATATTCTACCAATTATTTAGAAAAGGAAAAATATTATAAATCACCTATTTATCATATATCTTATAATAAACATGTTAATTTTTTGTTTAAAGATACATTTCAAAATTATATTTTACATGGTCATTTAAATAAATATAATCCTATAAAAGTAATGTTTTTATATAATTTTATACAAATTGAACAATTTAATTTTACAAATTTAAATTATTATATAGACTTCATAGAAAACATTACATTAAATAAATTTATTAAAAATTATGACGATATAATATTAAATTATTATAAATTTATTATTTATAATTTAAATTATGAAAATTCTATGATGTATGCACAAAGCACTCATAATATTAAATATATAAAATATATTACATTTGATTCTTTATATAAAATAAGTAAGTGGATAATCACACCACATATTATAAACAAATTATTAATGTACAAACCATTAAATTTAGAAAATTCAAATTTATTAATGTGCTGTACAACTTGTTATAAAAAACCTATTGCAGAAATAGTAAACAAAAAATTTGATATACGTGACGATGATTTAATTTCATATAATTATTGCGAATTTAAAAAATTAGTAAAAAAACAATCAAATCAATTTATTTTAACATTTATATTGAATAAAGAAAGGCGACTTGTAAATAAATATATTACAATAACAGATCCAGTAACAAATATAAAACAAAATTATTCACGTTCTTATATTTCAAATATAAATTATAATACATCAATGATAATTAAAAAAAATCAAAACTTTTTAATTAGAAAAATCTTTAATAATTAAATTAATAATATTTTTGTTTATTAATTTCATGTAATTTTTATTAAATTTTTATTCAATGTTTTATTCAATGTTTTATTCCATGTCTTGAATAATATTAGGATTTTGAGCATAAATAACAATTCTTTGTGCAATTTTATTACATAATTCTTTTTTAGATAAATTTTTATGCGATTTTATACCTAAATTATTTGCTAATATTTTAATAGAATTATCAATAACATTATCATTTAAAGTTTCACATACATATTTATATTCTTTTTTGTAGTGTTTAAATTTTTGTTGTTCTCTTCTTAATTTTTTATATTTTTCAAATAAAATCATTATTTGCGGATATTCTTTCTGTTTTTCTTTAATATGCAAATATACATCAAATTCAAACTTCTTTTTCTTTCCATGTTTTATAGTTTTAAATGATGCACCTTTAGATAATAACATATCTACAATTCTAACATTTCTATTAACAGAAGCTATAAATAATGGTGTATGAGATTCTTTATTTAAAATATTCAACTTTATATTTTTACTTGATAATAAAATAAATACCATTTTTTTATTAGATAAACTACACGCTATATGTAAAGGCGTATTACCAGTTGAAGTTTGATGATTTATATTTATATCTACTATATCTATTAAATATTGTGTTTGTAATATCAAATTTTGTTCAACTGAATAATGAATAGGTGTATATTTTGTTATTTTATGTTCTATTTCATATGGTAAAACATTTTTATATGTCTCATTTTCATTTATTTTTTTTTGCATATTTAAATATGTTTCGTGTATGTCTTTTAAACAATCAATATTTTTCATTGTTGCATAAGAATAAACGCTTATTCCATAAGAATTAGTTTCATATAAAGAAAATGGAAACTTTTTAATATATTTTATTAATGTTTGATTATTTTCTGATGTATAATCATCAATTAATGTAAAAATATTTTGAGATTTTAATCTTTTTTTAATAAAATTCATGTGTGTCTTCTGTCTTCTGTCTTATTATTAACAAATAAAAAAATTTTAATTGAGTAACTCTTCTATTTTATCTTTATATTTATTTATAGTATGTACATTTAAATTATTAATATATGATATTTTTGACATCATTTCGTGTTTTTTATAAATTTTACATATTAATTTAACCTTATTTTTAACGCATTTTATTTTATAAATTTGATTTAGAAAATATGACCCTTTATAAAAAATAGAATAAACCAACAAACTACACCATGAACATTTTCTATTATAATCAAAATCACATCTTAAAAATTCTTTAATAAATACATATTTGTATAAATTATAACAAAACTTTATATCTTTATCATTTTCATAATCATATGATATTAATTTATCTTGTGCTACCGTTACTAATATATTATCTAATTTATTTACAAGTAATTTAAATTTAAATTCGTAATTTTTATTATATCTATTCATATAATGTTCAGTAAATATTTTATTTAATAACCAAAAATTAGAAGCTGTATCATAATCATCTATATAAAAGTATATTAAATATATAATATCATACATTTGTTATTTATTAATAATATAATTTACATTAATAATAAAGTTTATATTAAATCCTAAATTAATTAAATCAATTATATGTATGAATTATTAATACATAATTCGGCATTTAAAATACTTGAACCAGCTGCTCCTAATACTATATTATTTGATACAATTGTCATTTCTAAATCCCAATAATTACTTTTTCTTAATCTTCCTATTGAAATACCAAACCCATTTTGATAATCATTGTCAATTCTTGGCTGAGGGCGAATATTATCGTCAAATATTTGAATACAATTGTTATTATTTATAATAATATCTTTAATTTCAGTTAAATCTATATGTTTTATACTTTGATCAAATTTTAAAGATATACAACTTGTATGTCCATTTATAACATTTACTCTATTACAAGTAGAATCTATTTCTATATTTGCATTTATTATATTTGATTCATTATTTAATTCTCCTAAAATTTTAAGTGGTTCATTTTTTAATTTTTCTTCTTCGCGATTAATATACGGTATAACATTATTACATATATCATAAGCAGATACTCCATTATAACCAGCACCTGATACTGCTTGCATTGTAACGATGTTCATTTGTTTTATATTAAAGGTTTTATGTAAATTATATAATGCATACATTACACCAGTTACAACACAATTTGCGTTTGTTATTAAAAATCCCTTTTGTAAATTATAAGTAGATCTTTGTTTATGAATTAATTGTAAATGTTGATTATTTATATAAGGTACAATCAATGGAACTTCAGGATTATTCCTATAAAAACTTGAATTTGAAATTATAGGAAAATCTGCCAAGAAAAAGTTTCTTTCTATATCACCTGCTATATCGCCTGGTAAAACAGAAAAAATTAAATCACAATTTTTAAAATTTTCCGGTACACATGCTTTTAAAATTTTATCAAAAATTATATTATCATCAATATTATTCATTTTTCTACATATTTCTCTATATGTTTTTCCTATTGAGTTTTGTGACGCTCCTAATTCTTCTATTTCAAATTTTGAATTATTTATTAATAATTTAACAAGTTCTTGTCCTACTATTCCAGTTGCACCTAATATACCAACTTTATATTTATGTTCCATTTTATATTTAATTTTTCTAATTAAAAAAAAACTTGAATCAATACTTACATAAAAAAATGAAATTTATTTAAAAACAGTACAAAAAAAATGGGCGGAGAACAATATCCTCTTTTAATGTACGGACCTAAAATTAATTTTCCTATTGAAGAATGGGTTGAAAAATTCTGTTTAATTGACAAAAAAAAATGGGTTAAAAATTTTATGTTAAATGAAAAACACGATTATGAAGTACCATATGATAGCGAAGACGAAGAAGGCATTGATATTATATTTGAACAAGAATATAAAAAGCATGAGTTTTTTGATTTACTAACAAAATTTTTAGAAAAACATCATATGACGGTTGTGTTTAATAATAATTTTTGGTGGAAAGAACCTTATATTGGTATGGAAGTTAAAGATTATAATACATTTAGTGAAGTTCATAAAAAAGTAGTTAATGATTTTTGTAAACAATATAATTTACCCAAACCTACATTTTATGCTGGTATAACTGGGGAATTAGAATAATAAAAATTTTTGGTGAGAACTTTTTTAATTATTTTTAAATAACAATAATTAAAAAAAAACTTAAAAGAATAATTACTTTATATTAATTAAGTGATTTAATGGAAAAATTTTACAGACAAAATTTAATTAATATTCCAAAAGATTATACTAAAAAAGACATCGAGTTTCAAATTATTGAATGGAAAGCACAAGACGAACCATCTGATGATTTTGACGAATCAGAAGATGACAATTCAAGTAATTCATTTGAAAATAAAGATATTTATACAATTCGATGTTTTGGTGCAACCAAAGAAGGAATGTCGGTATCATGTAAGATAACTGGATTTAAACCATTTTTTTATATAAAAGTAGATGATTCGTTTAATAAAATCAAATTACATCATTTTTTAAATTATATAAAATCAAGTTATATTATTAAAAAATATCCAAATGCGTTAATGAAAGAATCTACATTGGTAGAAAAAAAGGATTTGTATGGATTTCAAAATAATAAAATATATAAATTTGTAAAATTAGTTTTTAGTAACTATGCAGCAATGATGAGAGCAAGATATTTATTCAAAAAACCAATTTCAATTCAAAATATAAATACAAAACCTATTAAATATAAATTATACGAAAGTAATTTTGAACCATTTATGAGATATTGTCATATCAAAGATATTTTAATGGCAGGATGGGTTAAATTACCAGCAAAAAAATATAAAATAACAAAAGATACATCGTATTGTCAATTAGAAGTTGAAATAGATAGAAAAGACATTGTTTCTATGAAGGAAAAACAAGAAATGGCGCGTTTTTTACAAGCAAGTTGGGATATTGAAGTATATAGTCAAGACTACTCGTTTCCAAGTCCAAAAAAAAAGGAAAATGAAATTTTTCAAATAGCAACTACATTTCAATATTATGGAGATTCGTCGCCATTAATTAAACATTTACTAACATTAAAAAAATGTGAAAAAATAAAGGATGAAAATATTATTGTAGAAGAATGTGTGTCTGAAAAGCAATTAATTAAAAGATGGATTGATTTAATTCAAAGAATGGATCCTGATATTTTTTATACATACAATGGAGATTCTTTTGATTGCATTTATTTAAAAGAAAGATCAATGATGTTGGGTATAGAAAACTATTTATTAAAAAATTTGAGTCGTCTTCAAGAAACAGAATGTGAAGTTAAAAAAGAATTTTTTAGTTCAAGTGCATATGGTGATAGTGAATTTTATAGAATGTATATTCCAGGAAGATTAAATTATGATTTATTGATTCATTTTAAAAGAGGTATGAAAAAATATTCAAGTTATAAATTAGATTCTATAGCTAATGAAATTTTAAAACAAGGAAAACATGATGTTTCAGCAAAAGACATATTTAAATTTTATGAATCAAATGATCCAAAATTATTAAAAAAAATAGGAGAATATTGTCTTGAAGATACACATCTTTTACAAAAATTAGTAGATAAACAAATGATTTTAACGAATATTATTCAATTAGCTAATGTAACATATGTTCCAATTGGATTTTTAACAACACGTGGTCAAACAATTAAAGTATATTCGCAATTATTACGTAAAGCTCGTCAAATGGATTTTGTTGTCCCACATACAAACTTTAATGAAGATAATTATGGAATATGTATAAAATTTTATGACCAAAATTTATTTGATGAAGAAAATATAGGAGATTATTTAGATATAGATTTAGGCAGTTTTAGTGATGAATTAATAGATAAATCAACAAGTACAACAAAAACAAATTATTCTAAAACACAAAAAGCAAAATTAACATGTAAAATTTCTCAAATATTAGATGATAATACAATTATTGTGTTATGCGATACAGAAATAACAAAGGAATATTTTAATAGAAAAATAAAATATAAATCAAATTATTATAATTCACAAAGACTTTGGCCAGCCGAAGATTTAGTAGATGACAGTTTTACTGGAGCAACTGTATTAGAAGCAAAAAATGGATTATACAAAGACCATATTGCTGTTTTAGATTTTGCAAGTTTGTATCCAACTATTATGATTTCAAGAAATTTATGTTACAGTACATTCGTATTTGACAAGCAATATTTAAATTTACCGAATGTAAAATATGAAACAATTGCATGGAATGATCAAGTTGAATATAAATTAAAACACACATGTGAAGGCGTTGGTAAAAGTGGAAAAAGTAAAGGTCAAGTTTGTGGAAAACAAGCATTTTTTGAAATAGAAAATATAGATAATACTAAAAGTTATTTTTGTAGAATTCATGATCCATGTAAAAAAACCAGATTACCAGATGAAAAATATCAGAAAAAAGATGTTAGTTATAATTATACAATTGTACAACCACATACTTCAAAAGATGGTAATATTCTGAATAAAGGTGTTCTACCAGCTTTATTAGAAGAACTTTATTCAGAAAGAAAAAGAGTTAAAAGAGAAATGGCACAAGCGCAGAAAGATGGTAATAAATTATTAGCAGATATTTTAGATTCGACTCAGCTTGCTATAAAAATATCTTTGAATTCATGTTATGGATTCTTGGGAAGAGGACAAGGAAATTTAATTTTAAAAGAATTAGGTAGTATTGTTACAAGTGTAGGTAGAATGTTAATTGAGGAAAGTAGAGATTACGCAGAAGGTGATTTTATTAAATATATAAGAGATAATAATATTTTAACTCAAAAAATTTCTCAAAAAAATCATGAATTATGTAAATCATTAAGTAAAAAAGATAAACAACTTATATTAAAACAATTTAAATGTTGATACGCATGACTAAATATAAAATTTAATATATTTATTATTTAATAATGTTTATATGTAATATATGCGCTGATGATCCTACAAGTCATTCTTTTAAAAATATAGGTATTAATGATAATATTACATATTATTATACATGCCCTGCTAAAGCAAGTAAATATTATGATGCAGATGGTATAATCTATCATTATGATGGTGTATTGTCAGAAAATACAAATAAATGGATATGGGTATTTGATTGTCAAGATTTTACTACAAAACATCTTTTAGAAATTAATGTTGGTATAAAATTAGCCAAATTAATTACAAATAAATTTAGTCATAATCTTGAAAAAATTCTTATCATTAACCCAACATGGCATATAAAAACTGTAATAGAATTAGTTTCACCATTTTTAAATCGTCATATTAAATCAATTATAACAATTTTATAAACATAAATAATTAAACGTTTTAATAAATATTTAATTATTTAAACTATTTCATAAAAATTTTGGATTGTCTTTCCTTGCAGTTCACTTTTATTTTTATTTTCATATTCACTTCCTTCTGTACTTCCGCTTTGACTTTCTGTATCAACATTTACTTTATAAATTCTTGACTGAAAAATAACAAATATATCTAAAATACCAGTTACAATTGTTAATACAATCCATGGTAAATTTAATATAATATTATACAATTCACTTGAATATATTATAATTGACAAAATATAACAAATATTACCTAAAATTGAAAAAATATATAATAAAATAGATAATCCTTCTACGCTTTTTCTCTTATAATTATAATAAATTTGGGGCATTCTTCCAAAAATATATATAAAAGAACAAAACCAACCAAGAATTTGACCGGCTATAATATTTGTAAAATTATTTATATAAATTTGAAAAAACAAACTAATAAAAAAATTAGTAAAAACAAAAATATAAACAAAAATAGATCTATATAAATTACTATTTGTTTGCATTCTCAAAATATAAATCAATAATAATTCACCGACTAACATATGATACCACCCTATTATAATAAGTCCCAAATTTAATTGCAAAATAAGTGTTCCTAATAAACTTAAAGTATCTGCTTGGCACCACATTAAAATAGTCCATATTGAAATACCATCAGAATGTTTTATTTTATAAATTTTTACAAATTGTGGAATAAATACCACGCTGTAAAACATCATTGAAAGTATTGTAAAAATTAACGAAAGAAGTTCATTCGTTTCCATATTCCATTTTATTAAAAAAATACATTTAATTTCAATTTTTATTTAAAAAAATAAATTTTTATATTTCAAATGTATTTAGGACTACCATTATCATTAATTTATTGTTTCTTGTCAATCAAAGTAAATACACAAGTACTTGATCAAACGTGTGTAGAACAGACTTTTAATTTTGATACACAATTAAATGAAGGTTATAAAATTGATTATAATGCAGCAAATGTTATACAAGAATCAGGATTATTAAAACTTAGATTAACAAAAGAAACTGGTGGAACACGTATTAGTTTAAATAATAAACTTAGATATGGATCTGTTTCTGCAAAAATGAAAGTGTCACCTGGATCAAATATCGTAACTTCATTTATATTAATGGCAGACAATGGTGATGAAATTGATTTTGAATTTGTTGGAAAAGATGATAATGTGGTCCAAACAAACTTTTTTTATAAAGGCGTTCCTATTTATGATAAAAATGCAAAATTTTATAAAGTAAATATGAAATTGTCAAATGTATTTAATACATTTACTATTAATTGGACGCCAGAATACTACGAATGGAAATTCAATGATAATAGTTTAAGAAAATTATTTAAAAATTCAACAGTTAATTATCCAGATTCTTTATCGCATGTTCAATTTGGAATTTGGAAAGCAAATCCATCTAATTGGGCAGGTTGGGGTGTTAAATGGTCTGACGCTCCATTTGAATATATCATAGACTTTATAAAAGTAAATTGTAATAAAGTAAACTCTATAACCACAAGTTCGTCTGTAAGTACAACTTCTTCAACAAGATCTAGTTTAACTATTTCTATTCCATCTTCTACATCTTCTATTTCTACTGTTACAAGTACTGGTACTTTAACTATTTCTACTCCTTCAACTACGTCAGCTATTACAAGTACTGGTACTTTAACAAGAAGTATAACATTAGAAACAAATTCTCTTAAACATAAATTTAACAGAACAAAAATTCAAGACAATGACATAATTAAAACTAATAAAACAATTGATGACAATTTATTTAGAAACATAACTATTAATAATAGCACAAATAATTCTTCAGAACCAAATAATTGGTCAACAGAAAATAATTCAGAAAGTAATAAACAAATTAACAAATATAATATTTTATTTTTAATTTTAGTATCATTTATATATAACTAATTTATTTTATTTTTTTATTGGACATTAATAAAACAATGAGTACAAGTACAATTTCAACATTAACACGCCAAAACGATTTTTTTATAAGTGAAAGTTCATCTGCTTTAAGATTTACTTTATGGGTATCATTTTTTGTTATTTTATTTTTATGTATCAGTTCAATGATTAGCAGATTATGTTTTAATGCATGTGCAGAATCAATTATTGATTCAAACGCATCATTAATGTATAAACCAATAAATTTTAAATCAAAATGTAGTATGCAAGAAGATTTTAAAAATGAAAACATTGAAAGAGGATCAGAATTTAAATTCAATTATAATACAGCTGCAAAATATCAATCAATTGCTCTAACTTCATTTGAACAACAAAACCAAGCTTTATTAAATATGATGGTGGGACAAGCTAATCGTTATTTAGGTGTTCAAAACGGAAAACCAAATATTATATTAGACATGTTTGCTAACCTATACGAATTAGGTGGAAATGTATATGGAGAAGGTGTTACTGATCAAGAATATAGAGCATATGGATTTACACAAGATAATAAAAAGATAGATTTTGGCAAACTAAATAGAGAAAAAGATGGATTTTATAAATTAAAGATTGTATCAAACGATCCATCTATGTTACAATATAATAAAGTTCAAATTGTATACAAAACACAAAAATCAGAAGACATTATTTTAGTTGGTGAATTTGAACCACTTGTATAATTTTTTTAATTTAAACATAAAAAATATTTTATAGTTAAATGAAATTTGTAGAGTTTTTAATTTTATCAAATCTATATATTGTTAATATAAATGCGCATTCACAGCCATCTTGTATTAAAAAATTAGATAAAACAACATGTGTTGGATTTCCAAGATATTATGATTTCAATCATTTATCAAATCAATTACCATCATCTGATTCTAATAATACATTTTATGCATCAAGAGATAGAATTTATCAAATTCAACCTGGTATAGATAAAATTTGTCCAGAATTACCTATAAGCGAATATACTGAAAAATTTCCAATGGCTACAGCTAAAGCAGGTGAAAATATTACATTACAACATCCACCAAGAGGACATTCTTCACAACCAAGTTCTAACGTATGGATTTATATGTATCCAAAACCGGATATGTATCCAACAAATAAACAATTAAATTCATCAGAATTTAAATTAATAGGAGAATATCCATTTGATAATTGCGAAAGTGTATCAAAAGAAGTATCATGGGCAAATTGTACAGGCACTATTATAATTCCACAAAATTTAACATCTGGTGTATATACATTTTGGTGGAGATGGAATTTAAATGAAATCCCATATAGTGATTGTTTTGAAATAAATATTTCTAACAATGGTACAACTAATGATACAACTAATGGTACAACTAATGGTACAACTAACGTTCTTACAGACGATTCTTCAAATTCTAAATTACAAAAATTTAAAGAAAATAAATATAAAAAAATTAATAAAACTTTAAAAAAAGAATTAAAAGAACCAGAGTCTCATTTACATATACATAAACACAATTAATAAATATTAGGATTATATCTTAAAGTATCATATTCATAAATATTAACCATAAATCCATTACCAACACCAGATATATCAATTGTATCACCTGAATATAACTCATTATCGTTTTTAGTTTTAAATGGTATTTTAAGTTTATTTCTACTTTCATCAATTATATAATATTCATATTTATCAGTTTTTGGTGGATATTTAGGACGGCCATATATTGGATATCTATCTTGATTATTATATATATAACCCATTAATTGATAATTTGAATAAGAATCCATATTAAATCTTCCACCTGGATACATTCTTTCTGGAGATACAAGTGGATTATATATTTTATCTAATAATTTATTTTGTGTATTTATATAACTGGTTTGTTCTTTCATACTATTTAATTCTATTTTACATTTTTGTTCTGATAATTGTGTTTCATACAATGCGTCTTGTAATTTATTTAATTTATCTTGTAATTCATCTTTTGTCAAATTTTGGTTAAAATCAATATTTGATAATTCTTCTTTTCTATTGAAATAAATATAAAGTAGATAAAAAATTACAATAATGAATAAAAATATATATAATTTTACTTCATTTTCTTGAAAACACACTTCACGTGATATTTCAACCATTTGTTTTATAATATAAAAATAAAATTTATTTAAGTTATTTAAAATTGAATTTGCATTTGTATTAGTTATATTTTAATATATTATATATAAGTTAAAGTAATAATAAATGTCTAATAATTTAAATAACAAAATTAATTATGATTTTCATTCAAACCACGAATTGAGTTTGAACAAATCATTTTTTGAAAAAAAGGGATTATGCGGATTAGTAAACGTTGGAAACACATGTTTTTTAAATTCAATATTACAATGTTTAAGTCATACTTTAAAATTAACTGATTACTTTTTATCTAAGAAATATGTAGATGATTATGATAACATAAACAAAAATAAAAAAGAATATAAATTATTAAATAGTTATATTAATTTAATGAACAATTGTTGGCAAGTAAATCAATTAATTAAACCAAAAACTTTTTTAGATAATTTATCTTTATATATTTCAAAATATTCAAAATTACAACAACAAGATTCACATGAATGTTTAATTTATATTTTAGATAAATTACACAAAGCATTAGCATATGAAGTTGATGTATGTATATCTGGTGAACCAAAAACTAAACATGATCAATTGATGAAAACATCATTAGAATCATGGAAAAAATTTTATAAAAATGATTATTCTTATATAATAGAATTATTTAACGGTATGATTTATACACAGATAAATTGTATATCTGATAATTGCAAATACAGCGATGATATATTTGAACCATTTAATTCGTTATCATTGGATATACCTTTTCAAAATTCTATAAATCCAACAAATCTTGATGAATGTTTAACACATTATTTTCAAAACGATGAAAAAATTCAATCTTGGCGATGTGAAAAATGTAATAATAATGGATGTGATAAAAGTTCTAAACTATGGTCTTTACCAAATTATTTAATAATACAATTAAAAAGATTTGATAATACTTCAAAAAATGTTTCTAAAAATAATAAAGAAATAGAATTTCCTATAGATGATCTTAATTTAACAAAATATATATCAAAAGATAAAAATGATCCAAACAATTATATATATTCATTATACGCTGTAAATTATCACACAGGTTCCTTAAATAGTGGTCATTATTGGTCATCTTGTAAAAATTTAGATAATAATTGGTATTTATTCAATGATGGTCATGTTACAAAGACAAATCCATCAAGTGATGCATTTTATAAAGATGCATATTTACTTTTTTATTATAGAAAATTTATAAAGAATTAATAGCGATAATTCCATTTTGAATTTATTTTTCTAATTATAAAATTTTTACCTATTTTTGAATCTATGTTATATAATTTATTTAACCACCATGATTTAATTTTTTTACCTGCATGATAATACTCTACTTCTTTTATTAATTTGTTATATAATGTTAAATTACAATCATATACAAATTCAATTAAACACGCGTGACAAACATATATAGAATTATAACAATTAGGATTTATAACACAATTATATCCGTTGTACGATTTTGTTTTACTTTTGGCATATGTTTTATCATCAAAAAAATATATAGCATTATTCCAACAACAAATTTCACAATTCATAATACAATAATTATATTAATGATTTTTATATTTAAATATTATAAAAATTATTATTTCTCAATTTTTGAAGGATTTTGTGTAGGTTCTGGAAAAATAAATCTATTACTGCGAAGATCTTCGTATCTATAACATGAATCTTGGGTTTCCTTACAAGTTTTTGGATTATTATATAACCAATTTTTAAAATCTCCATTTGCATCTGGTGGAATATTTGTCCATGGCATTGTAAAAAATTGTCTTTGTGAATTCATTTTTCCAAAAACATCATCAACATCTCTATATAAATTATTATTAAAATAAGTATCCATTTCCTTTTTAATCTCAGGACTATTTGCATCGCATGCATTCTCTTTTTCTGTAATTTTACCATTTTCCATATTTAAATAATCACCCATTGTAAAATTCATAAAAGGATTTTCTAATGATGGTTTTGTACAATTATTTTCATTTTCCATTTGTTCTATTATTTTAGTTTGTGTTGGTGGTTGTGTTGGTGACGGTGTCAATGATTGCATGACAGTTTGTGACTGAGGATTATTAATATAAATATAATAACTTAAAAATGCCATAGCTATTCCAAAATAAGCATATATAAAATCATTATAATAAATACATAAAATAATACTTGTATAAATTCCAAATCTCATAATAGCATTAGCCTGTTCTTGTATTGTTTGTTTTTTAACTGGAAAAAATTGTATTAATTTATCTTTCTTAAATAATACATTTATGTCATTATACCAAAAATCTTGTGTATCTACCACTTTATTTGCCATTATATTATATATATAAAAAAAAATTATTTTTTAGATTGTGAATTTAAATTAAGATTTGAAAATAAAGATTTTAACATTGGTGTATTTTGAACTGCATTCAACATATTAGAAGCTTTTTGTTGTAAGGCATTTTCATCTAATTCACCATTACTTATCTTATTTTCTAATTTATTTGTTATATTATTTATTAAATTATTTACACTTGGATTTGAATTTCCAGACATCATAGAGGTTAATAATGTCATTGGGTCTATATTTTGACTTTCTATGTCATTTGCAATTTCTGAAGCTATATTCATTATTTGTGGATCATTTGTAAATTCTGATCCTAATAAATTATTGAATATATCAGGCATATTATTAGATTGTCTGTGTCTATTTCTTCCTCCATTATTTCTAATTTTTGGCTTTGTTTTTGATTTAGAAACAAGAGAATTGTCAACTGTTTCTGTTTCTAATTTCTGTTTAAATTCATTCATAAAATTTGCAAATCCTTCAAAATTTCCATCGCCTAATTTACTAAAATTAAATATTATAGACGAAGTCATATACAGATTGTATAAATATTTTATTAATGTTTTTTTAGTATTTTTATTTTCATCTTTAAATATGTCTAAATTTAATTCTAATATCTTTATATTATTCAAAAATTCAAATTCTTGAGATTTAATTTTTTTTTCACTTGTTGTTATTTTATATAACGAACCCTCGTGCGTTTTCATCATTTCTATATAACGATTTAAAAATTCTAAAAATTCATTCTCGTTTTTTTGAAAATCTATAATTTTACTATTAAATTGTGATATAATTGATTTTTCTACATAATCAAATGATAAATCTACCTCGTTAATAAATTGTTTTAATGTTTTTAAAATATCTTCCTTTAATAATTTTTTAATATCAAAAGACTCTTGTGGTTGTTCTTGTGGTTGTTCTTGTGGTTGTTCTTGTGGTTGTTCTTGTGGTTGTTGTTGTTGGTCCTCTTTATTTTCCATCTAAATATCTAAAACTAATAATTTTAATTATAAAAAATAGTTAAAATTACCGCACAATATAATATTAGTAACTCCATGTATTATTATTATTTAAAAATGTATAAGTAGTATTAACAGTAGTTATTGGTATTTTTGCTAATTCTGTTCTATCAGATGATAATAATATAAGAGATGTTCCTACAATTCTATCTTTACAACAATCTCTGCGATTTTGTATAATTATTTTGGATAATTCTTTTTCAGAACCTAAATTTAATTCCATATATGCATCTTTTGACGCCAGTGTATGTGCCAATGATCTTTTTGTTTTATTATAGTCTATACTATTATCTATTAATAACTGCGGTCCCCAACTTGCAGCACTAGCGTATTGAGGTGCTAAAGAAGGTGTTATTTCTGTAATTTTAGTATTATTTTTGTCATATACTTCTATTTCCAATATATTAATAGGCGTATCTATATTATCAGTTCTCTGTAATCTGACATATTGTACTTGCTTACAAGGTTTTGTTTCTGTTAATTCTGGGCATGCTTTACCTCCATTAGACATAGGTTTAATTATAGTTCTAGTTCTATTACTTTCACCATTTTGACAAGGAGACCACTCTCCCCAAGTACTTACTTCGCAATCTTGTGATACAGACTCAAATATTGG
>Ga0172372_10000504_pt1 | contig 59676 bp, 53 predicted proteins | sample LakKiv5m_2_FD_114544 | JGI IMG/M metagenome (GOLD analysis project Ga0172372, IMG submission 114544) | Freshwater microbial communities from Kabuno Bay, South-Kivu, Congo - kab_092012_9.5m | ecosystem: Environmental > Aquatic > Freshwater > Lake | place: Democratic Republic of the Congo...
ATCCGGTCGTTCGACATGGCGCCCCGCATAGCGAAACCCCGGGCGACTGGCACCCGGGATGCGGCGGGCCGCCTCCCCGCTGGTAGGCTGCCCCCGTGCACCGCGTTGTCCAACTCGCCCCCATGGCCCTCACCCTCCTGCTCGCTGCCGCCGCCTGCGAGGTCGACGGCGCCGGCGGTGACGTCGACGCCGGCCCCGGTCCGATCGAGTGCTTCCACGGCGACGAGGGCCAGCAGCCCGAGGGCGAGCTCGTGTTCCTCGATGAGAACTTCCAGCTGCAGGACCTCGCACCCGGCCAGGCCGTCCCGCTGCTGCTGCCGCCGCAGGGCGGCAAGGTCGCCTTCATCGGCGCCCGGCTGAAGAACATGGACCTCTGCTCGCTGCAGGCCAACGGCGGCGTCTTCGACGACTGCCCGGCGCAGCCCCGCATCATCGGCCGCGAGGGCCGCGGCATCCAGATGGTGGTGAACGACGCCACCGGCTTCGCCGAGCCCGCCGACCCGACGACCATCAACAACTACGTGAACGTCCCCCTGTGCGGGAACTTCACGTCGTCGCGCGACATCGACGGGGAGCCCTACCGCGTCGAGATCCGCATCTCCGATCGCGCCCGCCGCTCCCTCGTGCTCGAGGCCGACATCACCCCGTTTTGCGCCGGTACGCCGGGCGGCGAGGACGGCGTCTTTGCCCAGTGCACCTGCGAGTGCGACGCCGACTTCGACTTCGACGCCGCCTGCGAAGACGTCATCGTCGACGACGACCGCCCCGCCGGGACCTGTCCGGCCGCCGCCGACGGCGACCCGGTGCCGGTGTGCACGCCGGCCTGCGACGCCGCCCGCGTCTGCGCAGAGACGGCCGAGCCCGGCGTCGGCGTGTGCCGCTGATTTCTCGAGGAGTCCGGACATGGCGGAGGAACCGCCACGTCCGGACTCCTCGAGAAAATTCAGGTGCGTATTGATTTCGGGCGCTTGCGCCCGAAATCGCCGCTGTCGCGCTCCGAGCGCCCGCCTTTCGCGCGCCCGCCGCGATGCTCACCTGCCGGGGGCGCCGGGCGCGAGCTCGAGGACGGTGACGCGGCCGTCGCTGGCCTCGTAGCGGGCGGTGACCTTCGTGACGCCGCCGCTGTCCTGCATCAGCATCATCGGCACCATCCGGAACATCGCGGTGTGCTCGCGGACGCAGGCGCCGACGGCGTCGTTGGCGGCGACGACCTCGACGCCCTTGCCCGACACCCGGGCCGTGAGGAGGCCGGCCGGGCGGCCGGTCACGCAGCCCTCGAGGCTCTCGACGAGGTGGGGCAGCACACCGAGGAGGTTCGCGCGCGCCGTCGGCAGCAGCGCGCCGCCTTCGGTGTCGATGGCCTTGAACTCGAAGCCCGGGACCCAGGCGGCGAGGAGCTTCTCGGTGCGCGGAGCCGCGAGGGCGGCCCGCACGTGCTCGACGGCGACGGCCATGTTGAGGCCCTGGCCCTGCATCGCGGTGGCGACGCCGATGACGTCGCCGGTCGACGAGAACACCGGGCCACCCGACGAGCCCGGAGCGACGACGGCGTCGATCTGCACCATCTTCGTCGTGCTCTGATCCCGCAGCGCCGACACGAGGCCGGTCGTCAGCGTGTGATCGAGCCCGAGGGGGCTGCCGATCACGTTGACGTTCTCGCCGACCGCCGGGGACGTCGCCGCCAGCGGCACCGGCGGCACCTTCAGCTCACCGTCGACGGCGAGGACGCACAGGTCGTTCTGGGGATCGGCCACGAGCACCCGCACCTTGTCGAAGGTGCGCCCGTCCTTCAGCCGCACGCGGATGCTCGAGGCGTCGCCGGCGACGTGGTGGTTGGTGACGATGAGGCCGCCGTCGACGACGAAGCCGCTGCCGTGGCCCTCGACCTCCTTGAGCCCGAGCAGCGAGCCGATCGGTTCGGGGGCCGGCTGGCGCACGTGGACGATGACGACGCTGTCGGCGCGGGCGGCAAAGACCTCCTTCGGCGTCGTCGGCTTCGGCGCCGGCGCGGCGGTCGCCGGCGTCGTCGTCGGCTTCGGCGGCGGCGCGGCGCTGTCGGCATGGATGAGGGCGGCGATGGTGCCGGCGGCGTCATTGGCCTGCGTGACGAGCGCGTCGTCGGCGCCGGCGAGCTGCAGGGGCCAGGCGCCGCGGGCGCGGATCCCGGCGGCCATCGGGCCCGGGGCGAACACGAGGGCGGCGACGACGGCGACGCTCTGCAGGCCGGCGGCGCTGCGGAAGGTCCGGCCCACGGCCTCGTGGTGGCCACGGGCCGCGAGCCCGCCCAGCAGCAGCGGCACGACGACGGCGGCGGCGCCGACGCCGGCGGCCACGCCCGCGTCGGCGCCGGTGGCCTGGGCGAAGACGGCGCCGGCGACGACCGCGCCGACGACGCCGGTGCCCAGCCACAGGGGCACCCAGCGCAGCAGCATCGACGGCGGCGTCGGCCGCAGGGCGGCGGGGGCCGGAGGAGCGGTGGGGGACGGCGAGGCGGGCGTCGCGGTGACTGGCATCGTCCGATCCTAGCCATGGTGCCACTCCAATGCCGGGCACCGATCGGAACGGGGCAGCGCCCGGTCGACGGGGGCGGCGTCCGTGCCTATGCCTCCGCCATGGAACGCGTTGTCGCCAGGACCCCGGTGGAGGCTGCGGCCATCCTCGAGACCGCCCTCAAGGGTCTGCCCCCGCGCGCGCAGCTCACCGTCGCCGACGCCTCCGCCAGGAGCGGCCTGTCCCTCGGCGACGCCGAGCGAGGCCTGCACGAGCTGTCGACGCGCTATCGCGGCACGCTCAGCGTCACCGACAGCGGCGAGCTGCTGTTCCGCTTTCCCCACGGGCTGACGCTGCCGCTCACGAAGAAGCCGTGGTTCCAGCGCGCCGTGGGCGCGGTGAAGAAGGCCGTCGTCGGCGCCGCGAAGGTCGTCGTGCGGGCCTGGGTCAGCATCGTGATGGTCGGCTACGCGCTGGTGTTTCTCGCCATCGCGCTGGCGTGGATGTTCTCGGGCCGCGACGACGACGGCCCCGGCGGCAACGCCATCGCCATCGTGCTGCGCGTACTGATGGAGGCGCTGTGGTGGACCTTCCACCCGTTCTCGCCGGTGGCCCGCCGCAACGTCTACGACGGCAGCATCTGGCACGACGGCGACGTCGTCTCCGGTCATCGGACGCGGCGACGCACCCGGACCATCCGCCGTTTCGGCCAGCTCGTCACCATCGAGGAGGACCTGCCCGCCGAGGACGACGAGAAGATCCCCTTCTACGAGAAGGTCAACCGCTTCGTCTTTGGCCCCGAGCCCACGCCACCGCCGAGCATCGAGGCGCAGAAGCGCCGGCTCGTCGCCCAGATCCGCGCCAACCGCGGCCGCATCGGATTGCTCGACGTCATGAAGGTCACCGGCCTGCCCCGCGAGGAGGCCGATCCGCTGCTGTCGCGCCTGCTTCTCGACTACGACGGCGAAGTCAAGGTCGACGACGACGGCGCCATCACCTACCACTTCGAGGCGCTGCGCAAGACCGCCGGCGACACGCCGCCGTCGCCGCCGCCGCCGGCCTGGTCGACGAAGAAGACCGCGCCGCCCGTCACGGGCAACCCGATCGGCACCAACCTCCTCGTCGGCGCCGTCAACGCCTTCAACCTGATCATGGCGACGGTCGCGCTCAACGCGAACCTCACCATCGACCGCCTCGTGCACCTGATCTCGACGTGGGACGCGCCTTTTCCGGTGCCGCCGCTGCCGTACGACGGCGTCCCCGTCGTGCTGGGGGCCATCCCGCTGCTGTTCTCGCTGCTGCTGTTCGCGCTGCCGGCGTGGCGGGCCCTGCGCAAGGGCGCCGCCGAGAAGGCCGTCGCCGAGGAGAACGCCCGCGCCGAGGTGCTCAAGACGGTGTTCCAGCAGATGAGCGAGGCCGCCTCGAAGGGCGAGGCCGTCGGTGGCGTCCGTGAAGACAGTCTCAAGCGCGCCTGGCAGCAGGCCACCGGCGCCCCGCCCGACGACAAGGAGCTCGCCGCGGCGGTGGCCGCCCTCGGCGGCGACGTCGATATGGACGCGATGGCGAGCGGCCGCGGGCTCTACCGCTTCCGCGACCTTGAGGCCGAGGTGAAGGCCCTGCAGGCCCAGCGGGCCGCCGCGTCGGCGCAGGAGGAGCAGGTCGGCGCCGTCGTCTTCCGCGCCGAGTAGCCCCTGCCGTGCGCCGCGTCGTCGGCGCTGGTAGAAGCGGGCCCCATGACGCGCATCGCCGATCACGCCATCGATCCGCTGTTCCTGCGCCGGCGCTCGCCGCGGGCGATGTCCGGCGCCCCCCTGCCGCGCGCCGAGCTGTGGCGCCTGCTCGAGGCCGCCCGCTGGGCGCCGTCGTCGGGCAACCAGCAGCCGTGGCGCTTCGTCGTCGCCGAGCAGGGCACGCCGGGCTTCTCGGCCATCCACGGCACCGTCGCCGCCGGCAACCAGCCCTGGACGACGCGGGCGGCCGCCCTCATCGTCGTCTGCGCCGAGGTGGTGCGCACGACGAAGGAGGGCCAGAAGGTCCCCCGCCGCCTCGCCGCCTTCGACGCCGGCGCCGCCTGGATGTCCCTCGCCCTGCAGGGCAGCCAGCAGGGGCTCGTCGTGCACGCGATGGAGGGCTTCGACCACGCTGCCTGCAAGGCCGCCGTCCACGCCCCCGCCGACGTCGACGTCCTCGCCGTCGTCGCCATCGGCCTGCCGGGCGATCCGGCCCACCTCACCGAGGAGTGGCAGCGCAAGGGCGACGAGACCCCGAACCTCCGCTTCCCCATCGAGGAGCGCGTCGTCTTCGGCCGCTTCGACTGACGTCGTCGCACCGTGTCATCGGGGCCGGGTGCCGCGTTGCAGCGGGATCTGCGTCGCCGGAGACGCCGGTGTGACGACGTGATGTTGCGTTTGTGGGTCCGAGAGGCGAAAACGGACCTGTATGCCGACGCGCAGGGAATCAGGCTCGAATCTTCAATGCTCCTTCTGCGGCAAGAGCCAGCGGGAGGTGAAGAAGCTCATCGCCGGGCCGACGGTCTACATCTGCGACGAGTGCATCCACCTCTGCAACGACATCATCGCCGAGGACGCCGCCGAGAAGACCCAGCAGGAGCAGCTGCAGCTGCCGACGCCGCACGAGATCCGTGACTTCCTCGACCGCTACGTCATCGGGCAGGACTACGCCAAGAAGGTCCTCTCCGTCGCCGTCTACAACCACTACAAGCGCATCAACGCGAAGGCGGCGCAGGGCAAGGGCGGCAAGGGCGACGGCATCGAGCTCAGCAAGAGCAACGTCCTCATCATCGGGCCCACCGGCACCGGCAAGACGCTGCTCGCCCAGAGCCTCGCTCGACTGCTGAAGGTCCCCTTCACCGTCGCCGACGCCACGACGCTCACCGAGGCCGGCTACGTCGGCGAGGATGTCGAGAGCATCATCCAGAACCTGCTGGCCGCCGCCGACAACGACGTCGAGCGCGCCGAGCGCGGCATCGTGTACCTCGACGAGGTCGACAAGATCGCCCGGCGCGGCGACGGTCCCTCGGCGACGCGCGACGTCTCCGGCGAGGGCGTGCAGCAGGGTCTGCTGAAGCTCATCGAGGGCACGAAGTGCAACGTGACCCCGCGCGGCGCGAAGAAGTACGGGCAGCAGGAGGCGACGATCCAGGTCGACACCTCCAACATCCTCTTCATCTGCGGCGGCGCCTTCGTCGGCGTCGAGCAGATCATCGAGCGCCGCACCGGCACCCGCGCCATCGGCTTCGGCGCCGCCAACAGCGACGGCCCGGTGAAGCGTGAGAAGCGCCTCGGCGAGGTCCTGCGCGAGGTGACGACGGAAGACCTCACCCGCTTCGGCCTCATCCCCGAGTTCGTCGGTCGTCTCCCCGTCATCGCCACGCTCAATGACATGGCCGAAGACGACCTCATGCACATCCTCACGCAGCCGAAGAATGCGCTCGTGAAGCAGTACCAGAAGCTCTTCGCGATCGAGGGCGTGAAGCTCACCTTCACCGAGGGAGCGCTGCGCACAGCGGCCCGCGACGCCATCAAGCGCAAGGCCGGCGCCCGCGGCCTGCGGGCCATCATGGAAGCGGCGATGCTCGACATCATGTACGAGGTCCCCTACCTCGAGGGCATCAAGGAATGCCTCATCACCGAGGAGGTCATCGCGAAGGGCGCGCCGCCGACGCTGACCTTCGAGCAGAAGCAATCGGCCTGAGACCGCGCCATCGTGGTCATCCGCAGGGCGCCCTCCGGGGCGCCCTCGTCGTTGGCGGGCTCACGAGCGGGGAGGTGAAGCGCACCCTCCAATGAGCATGCTCGAGAACGACGACGAGCGCCCGGGGGCGCTCGTCGTCGTGGTGCTGCCGATGTCGTCTCAGAGGGTCTTCAGGTACGCGACGAGGGCGGCGACGTCGTCATCGCTGAGGTGCGAGCCGGTGCCCATCTGGTCGGTGAGGACGGTGCCGGCCACCATGTCCTCGAGGGTCTTGTACTTGCCGTCGTGGTAGTACGGGGCCGAGCGGTGCAGGCCGTGCAGCACCGGCGTCTGGAACGCGCGGATGTCGCGGAAGTCGGCGGTGCTGCCGATGTCGTGCGACACGTTGTCGGTGAAGTCACCGCCGGCGTGGCAGCTCGTGCAGCCGGTGGCCTGGCTCTCGAAGACGGCCTTGCCGCGCTGCTCGAGCTCGCTCAGCGCGCCGCGGGCGACGGCGACCGACGGGGCCTGGCGGATGGTGCCGAGGAAGGCCGCGATGGGCTCGAAGTCGGCCGCGGTCATGCCCGCGCCACCCATGAAGGGCTTGACGGTCATGTCGTTGAGGGCGGCGACGGTGGGCACGTCACCCGGCCAGTGGAAGGGCGCGGTGTCGAGGATGTCGCCGCCGAGCTGGGGCGTGTTGCGCGGGCCGAAGGTGAACTGCCAGGTGCGGCCGTCGGCGCGGCCGTCGGGGTGGCACGAGGCGCAGGCCACAGTGCCGTTGGCGGAGATCCGCGCATCGGTGGCGTCGTGGAACATCTTGCGACCGAGGCTCGCGGCGGCGTCGAGGACGTCGTCGGCGACGACGAAGCTGGTGCTGCCGAGCTGGGGCACGAGGCCGAACTCGGCGACCTCGGCGTCGACAGCGACCCGCTCGGCGGCAGTGCCGTCGTCGAAGCGCGTCGCGCTCTGGCGGTCGGCGACCTGCGGCAGCTCGATCGCGGTGATGGCGCCGTCGAACTGGTTCCACACGAAGGCGGTGGTGCCGTCGTGGGAGATGGCGACGCCGGCGGCGCCGTTGCCGAGCGGGGCCACGCCGATGACGTCGGACGCGGTGCCCTTGAGGTGACGACGGAGCAGCAGCGCGTTCTTCGTGCTCATGTTGACGACGAGCTGACCGCGGCCGCCGTCGAAGAGCGCAAGCGCCGTCGGGTTGCTGATCTGCAGGCCCGAGAAGCGGCTCTCGAACGGGTTCAGCACCGACGGTGGCGCGGCCGAGAAGGAGCCGAAGCCGGGCTCGACGGGCAGGGCGGCGACGTCACAGTTGGGGCAGTCCGAGAGGCCCGGCGACGACGTGGTGTCGGCCTGGGGCACGATGACGACGTCGCCCTCGGGATCCACCTCGGTGACACCGGGGACGACGGCGCCGAGCTCGGTGGGGCAGCCGGAGTAGCCGCAGCCGCCGTCGACGATGCCCGGATCCTCGAAGCCCGGGTCACCGATGGGCGCGCGCACGGTGTCGGCGTTGGCCTGGCTGTGGGCGACGAGGACGGTGTCGTAGGCGGGGTCGATGGTCAGGCTGCGCAGGTGCTCGGGGATCAGGCGCGCGCCGAACTGGTTGGCGGTGGTGACGTCGACGACGCGGGCGCTGCCGGCGTCGAGGTCGACCCGCGAGAACACGCCCGCGGCCATGTGCGAGACGTAGAGGCTGCCGTCGGCGAGCAGGGCCACGGCGCGGGGGTCGTCGGCGCCGAGGGCGACCGTCTGCAGCACGCGACCGGCCTCGACGTCGACGACGGCGACGGCGTTCTCGCCGGCGAGGGCGACGGCGACGACACCGGCCTCGATCTCGACGAGACCCATCGGCTCGGCGCCGACCGGGATGGTGCGGACGACGGCGGCGCGGTCGATGTCGACGACGGTGACGGTGTGGCCGTAGCGGGCGCTGACGATGGCGCGGCTGCCGGAGAGGATCAGGTGGGCCGGGGCGTCGCCGACGGCCACCCGGCTCTGGACCTCGCGGGTGGCACGGTCGACGATGAGGACCTCGTCGTGGTCTTCGCTCGCGATGACGATGCGGCCGTCGTCGGCGGTCAGCGCGATCGGGCCCGAGACCGGCGAGGTGCCGGGTTCGATGCCGCGGCGGGCGGGTTCGCAGGCGCCCACGGCAAGGGCGGCGGCGGCGAGGGACAGGGACGCCAGGATCTTCTTCACGGAGCCTCCATCGGCAGCAGCGGCTGCCGGAACGCCGACCTCGAAGCGCGAACCGTGCCAGCCTACCCCGGTGCGCCATGCAGGCCCAGCGCGCATCCGGAGGCGGACGCGTCGCCATCGTCCGGCCGGACGGCGTCAGACTGCGATCCCGACCCTGCGATCTCGACCTCGCAGCGGGGGCCCAACATCACCGTTGACAGCGTGGCAGCGTCTGGTAGAGATCGCCTCATCGCTGGCCCCTTCGTCTAGCGGTTAGGACGGGAGCCTCTCACGTTCCAAACGGGAGTTCGATTCTCCCAGGGGTCACCAGAACCGGCGCCGACGAGGCGCCGGTTTTTTTCGTCGTCGTCGCGGCGGTCGTCGCCGGCGCGCGATCGACTGGTCACGGCGACACGACCCTGCTACGTCTCCGCGCGCTTCCCCACCCTGTGGGGCAGACCACACGGTCATCGGCTCCTGCCGACGACGACTCGGAGGTTCCCGTGGGACGACTGCTCCCGACCATCGGCGAAGGTGCATCTGCGGACAAGGCCGGCACGCCCGAGTGGCTGCTGACCCGCCTCGTCGACTGGGGCCGCGAGAACTCCATCTGGCCGGTGTCCTTCGGCCTCGCGTGCTGCGCCATCGAGATGATGGCCGCCGGCGGCTCCAAGTTCGACATCAGCCGCTTCGGCTCCGAACTCTTCCGCGCGTCGCCGCGGCAGGCCGACCTCATGATCGTGTCGGGGCGCGTGAGCCAGAAGATGGCCCCGGTCCTGCGCGAGGTCTACGACCAGATGCCGGACCCGAAGTGGGTCATCGCCATGGGCGACTGCGCAGCGTGCGGCGGAATCTTCAACAACTACGCCGTCATCCAGGGCGTCGACCGCATCGTCCCCGTCGACATGTATGTGCCCGGCTGCCCGCCCCGCCCCGAGGCGCTGCTCGACGGCATCATCAAGCTCCAGGAGCGCATCAAGAGCGGTCATGGTCGCAAGGAGAAGGGCACCTATCGCGACCCCCGCCCCGAGTCGCCGGTGTTCTTCAGCGAACTCGAGAAGGGTGGCGCCAAAGACGCCCTCGCCCACGAGCGCGCCCTCAAGAAGACCTGAGCGGCCTCGAGCCCGGCCACGAAGAAGGCGCCCCATCGGGCGCCTTTTTGTTGGTCGTCGTCGTCGTCGTGAGGGGTCTCAGGCGCGGCTGAGGGTCGACGGCGCGGCGGCGGGCGGCGTGGAGTCGCCGGCGCCCATGACGACGAGGGGCGGCTCCTTGCGCAGGATGGCGGCCTCGTTGACGACGATCTCGCGGGCGCCACGCTGGCTTGGCATGTCGAACATGACGTCGAGCATGGCGGCCTCGAGGATGCTGCGCAGGCCACGGGCACCGGTGTTGCGCTTGATGGCCTCGGTCGCGACCGTCTTGAGGGCGTCGTCGGTGAAGCGCAGCTGCACGCCATCAAGCTCGAGGAGCCGCTTGTACTGCTTTGTCAGCGCGTTCTTCGGCTGGGTGAGGATGTTGATGAGGGCATCCTCGTCGAGGTCCTCCAGGCAGGCGACGACCGGCAGGCGGCCGATGAACTCGGGGATGATGCCGAACTTCAGGAGGTCTTCGGGCTGCACCTCGGCGAGGATCTCGCCCTGGCGCTTCTTCTGCTTCGCGCCACCGCTTTCGGCGCCGAAGCCGATGGACTTCTTGCCGGTGCGCTTCTCGATGATCTGCTCGAGGCCCGAGAAGGCGCCGCCGCAGATGAAGAGGATGTTGGAGGTGTCGACCTGCAGGAACTCCTGCTGGGGGTGCTTGCGCCCGCCCTTCGGCGGCACGTTGCAGTTGGTGCCCTCGACGATCTTCAGCAAGGCCTGCTGCACGCCTTCGCCGGAGACGTCGCGGGTGATCGACGGGTTTTCACCCTTGCGGGCGATCTTGTCGATCTCGTCGATGTACACGATGCCACGCTGGGCCCGCTCGATGTCGCCGTCGGCGGCAGCGAGCAGGTTGACGATGATGTTTTCGACGTCTTCGCCGACGTAGCCGGCCTCGGTGAGCGTCGTGGCATCGGCGATCGTGAAGGGCACCTTGAGGATGCGGGCCAGCGTCTGCGCCAGCAGCGTCTTGCCCGAGCCGGTCGGGCCGATGAGCAGGATGTTGCTCTTCTGGATCTCGACGTCGTCGGTGTCGGCGGCGGAGTAGATGCGCTTGTAGTGGTTGTGGACGGCGACGCTGAGGGTCTTTTTGGCCCGCTCCTGGCCGATGACGTAGTCGTCGAGGACGGCCTTGATCTCGGAGGGCTTGAGCACGACGGGGGAGCCGGTGCCGGGGGCGTCGGCCTCGGCCTCGACCTCCTCGGCGATGATGTCGTTGCAGAGGCCGATGCACTCCTCGCAGATGTAGACGCCCGCCGGACCGGCCACGAGCTTCTTCACCTCTTTCTGGGACTTGCCACAGAAGGAGCAGCGCAATGGATTGTCTTCGCGACGGGTCGCCATCCGGGCGGTCTAGCAGACTCCGCCCGGTGCGCCAAAACCCGACGACGACGACGGAGCCCCGCGGGGGTGCGCGTCAGCGCCGCGTCCACTGGCGCACGGCGGCGACGTCGAAGAGCGGGGTGCCCGGGGGCTGCTGTTCGAGGTCGTTCAGGTGCGGATCGAAGCCCCAGTCGCGGCGGGGCGGAGAGCGCCCGATGTCGCCGTTGGCGTCGCGGAAGGGCCAGCTCGTGTAGACGCGGTTGTGGCCGATGACGAGGCTGCCGTGGATGATCGCCGGGCAGCCGCCGGCGAAGTCACCAGTGCCGCGGCAGTTGGTGGCCGTACCCGACCCCCAGTCCTCGAGGGCGCGTGGGAAGTTGTGGAGGCCACCGCTCGACGCCGTGGCCACCGTCATGCCCCAGCCCGACAGCATCTCCATGTAGTAGCGCGTGACCGAAGCCCGGCGGGTCCGGCTGCCGCCGGCGACGGGAATCGACTGCCGGCCATTGGAGAGGGCCCAGCGGGCATTCGCGTCGTCCCAGGCGTTCGAGAGGGGATGCACGACGTCGCCGCCGATGAGGAACGGCACCCAGTGGCGGGCGCCGTCGGTCGGGTCGGCGTAGGCGTCGCTGGTGATGTTGACGTCGCCGACGACGTAGACCGGGAGGTTGGTGATCAGCGACAGACCGCGTGGCAGCTGGCCCACCGCGGCCGCCGACAGGACCGGCGCACCGGGGAACGGCGGGAGCGAGGCGGCGTTGGTGATGGCCGGGGTCTCCGTCGGCGGCGTGTTCGAGTTGATGCGGCGCGCGTTGATGATCCGGATGCCGTTGATGCGCGTGTACGTCGCCGGGTTGTTGCAGTCGGGGCGACGGAACACATAGCCCCCCGAAGTGAGGTCATCCGCAGGGGCGCCGTCGGTACAGAGGGGATAGGGCAGCGCCGCCACCTCGTCGTCCCGCAGCTCTTCATACTGGGCGATGTCGCTCGAACCATTGTCGCCGTCGTCGTCGTCGCCACGGTCGACGAACACGGGGACGGCACCGGCGCCCCACGCGAAGTCATCGGCGGCGGTCGGATTGGCGTCGTTGCGGCGGCGTCCGGCGGCGAGGCCGGCGTTGGCCACGTGCTCGGCGTGGTTCACGCCGTGCAGCTGGTCGAGGGCGCCGGTGGCGGTGTGGGTCCGGCCGGGAATGGGCAACTGCGCCGGCGTCCCGGTGCCACCATTGACGCCGTAGCCACTCTCGGAGCCGGGGTAGGGCGCCGCGAGATAGACGATGCCGTTGAAGGGTCGGCCCATGAAGGCACTGCAGCTGTCGACGGTTGGCGGACAGAAGTAGGAGCCGAGCTCACCCGGCGTGGTGTCGGCGAGGGCCTCCTGGAAGGCGGCGACGTCGAAGTTCATCGGCAGGATGTTGCCACGGCGCCGATCCCGGGCGGCCGTCGGGTTGCCACTGCACAGGGCCGGGTTGCCGTTGTTGTTGTCGTCGGTGTTGCAGGCCAACAGCTCGGCGAAGCCGTCACGGAAGCCGCTGCGGGTGGCCGCGAGGAGCGCCGCACCCTGGGTGGGGGCGTTGCCAGCACCGCCGACCGGCGCCGTGCAGAGGGTCGTCGCCGGTGCGGCCACCGCCAGCGCGTCGATGAGGGTGGTCCGGGTGAAGCCCGCACCGGGCTCCGCCTCGCACCAGGCCTCGGTCCCGTTCTTCACGAGGGTGCGCACGCCCGGCCGCCACACGGCTGCATGCTCTCCGGCCGACGCGTCACGGAAGAGCGCGCCGTAGCTGATCACGGCGGTCTGGTTGAAGGGGGCCCGGCGCAAGGGGATGTCGGCCCCGCCGAGGTCTCGGCTCAGCCGCGTCCCCCCAAGCTGCACGCCGTAATACGAGAAGCGCTGCGGCGGACGGTTCGTGCCCCACCCCACCGGCGCTCCCCCCGTTGTCGCGAGGCCGTCGATGCCGCGCTGTCCGATGTTCTTCGTGCTGTTGCGGAACTCCTCGTCGGCTCGCTGCACGTGCACGCCGTGGTCGGACCAGATGGCCACGCCCGGCCAGTCGTTCTCGTCGGTCGGGTTCCTCAGATACCAGGCACCGTTGATGATCCGGATGTCGGCGTTGTGGGCGAACTTCTGCCGCTTGATCTCGAGGCTGTCGCTCGCGAGGACGGGGTCGATGAGGAGACGGGAGTTGGGGAACTCGCGCAGGGTCCCGTTCACGAGGGCGGAGTTGCTGTTGGCGATGGCGTTGTTGGCCGCGTCGAAGCCGCGTTGCACCCGGGGCTGGCCGACGATGGGCAGCTGCAGGCGCGGCACGCCATGGGCGGCGTCCTGGGCGTTGCCGTTGGCGTAGAGCGCGAGGGCCTGCGTCTGCCAGGTGGCGTTGTTCCGCGTGAAATCGGTGAAGTGGGCGTCGTTCGTCATCGTCGGCGCCGTGATGTTGGCGACCATGGCGTTGGCCAGCGCGCAGGTCGTGTTGACGGCGGGCGGGGCGCCGCCCGGGATGCAGCCGATGTTGCCGGACGCCGTGATGCGGGCGATGCGCACGTTGCCGTCGAGACCGATGTTGCCGTTGGCGTGCATGCGGCCCGACGCCCGCATCAGCGGGCCGGGGTGCCAGTCGGTGTAGGCGCTATCGCTGAAGAGGAAGAACTGGAACATCGCGATCTTGCCGAGCGTGAGGGTCTGGCTCGTCGCGCAGCGGAAGCTCGTCGTCGCGCGGTGCTCGGCGGTGATGGCGAGGGAGATGGTGTCCTGGCGGGCATTCATGCCCTCGAACGGGCCGTTCGGCAGGCGGTCGACGACGCGGCAGAAACCGCCCTCGCATGTGCCGTTGTCGCATTGCGAGTCGTTGTTGCAGGCCGGCGCTTCCGACGTGAAGGCGAGCTCGGTGAGCTTGAACCCCGTCGGCGTGATGAGCGGCAGGGCCGAGGGGCCGACGCCGGCCGGATCGTCGGTGAGCCTGGTCCGCGTCGCGTTGGGCACGGCCTCACAGGCGCCAGCCGTCGACGACACGCTGGTGTCGGACGTGGTGGCGCAGCAGCCACCGCCACCGACGGCGCAGATGGAGTCGATGAGGCCCTGCGTCGAGGGCGCCGACGTCGTCATGTACGACTGGGCCAGCACGGTGGCGGCGCGGCCGATGCCGTCGCAGGCGTAGAAGACCCGACGACGCTCGAGCATCGAGCCCGTCATGACGGCCGATCCCTCCTGATACGACAGCAATGTGCCGAGGCCGACCGACAACAGGGCCAGGACCATCAGGACGAGGAGCAGCGCGTAGCCGCGGGGTGAGCGTGTCGACTGCATGGGTACACCCCAGGCGAAGGTTCAGAAGAAGACGAAGAGGTTGCGCAGCGCGGCCTTGCCCATCGCGCCGCGCAGGTGCAGGCGCACGCCGTCGATGCGGGGGCCGCCGACGATCTGGGCCGATGAGCGGTAGTCGGGGTCGGTCAACGGCAGGGCGACGACGACGCCCACGCCGATCATGCGCAGCGCCTCGCGCTCGAACGCTGTGGGGTCCTCAACGGCGTCCTGGTTGTAGAGCCACTCGTCGCCGTCGTTGCTCGTGTCGACGAGGCGGCCGTCGGCGTCGCGGTCGTAGCCAAGCTGGACCTGCAGGTCGGCGACGTTGCCGGCGAGCCGGAAGCTCTCACCGGCGTTGATGCCGAGGGTGCCACCCGGGCTGCGCTCTTCGTACAGGCGCAGCTCACGTCCCGCGGTGACGTACAGTGTCTTCACACGGGCGGCGACGATGACGCCGCCGGTGAAATTGCCGCCCGGAGGCGGGTTGTCGACGGCCGCCATCGGCCCGTTGCTGACAGTGGCCGTGCAGGCTGAGGGGGCCGGCGGGTCGAGCGTGACCTGGCGGTGCTGGTCGCCGAGGATCATGAACGCGTGGGCGTTCGTTCCGTCGCCCAGCGCCCCGGCGGTGAGCAGGTCCTGCAGGCAGCAGCCGCCGCCAGCGCCCACGGAGGCCGTGAGCGTCGCGCCGGCGTGGGCGGTGATCGTGCACGTCGGCGAGTCGGGGACGAGGGTGGCAAAGGTGATGCGGTCGGGACGGACCGGGGGCGCCGGCGGCGCAAACGCCGCGTTGCGTCCGTCGACGTCGGGCGCGTTGCCGTCTTCGACCCACACCGCCATCCATGGGCGGATGGGTCCGCCGCCGACGCCCTGCAGGTCGGAGACGAGCAGGTCGACGAGGCTCTTGGCGTGATCGCTCGCGAGCGACTCGCTCTGCATGCGAACGAGCTGGCGGTTGATCATCGCGAACGACGCCACGGCCGCCGCCGCGATCATGCCGGCGATGGCCGAGGCCACCGCGACTTCGATGAGGCTGAAGGCGCGCTGCTTCACGCTCAATTCCTCTGGGTGGAGAGGGTCACGCGGCGCTCAACGCCACGCTCATTCCACGTCGTCGTCACCGAGACCACGCGGACCTTGGCGACGCCACCGGGGACGGACTCCCAGGTGACACGGTAGCGGCACGCCGGTGTGCCGGGCGGCATCCCCGCCGTCGTCGCCGGGCAGCCGATGCCGGTGCTGGCGAGCCCCTCGGCGGTGAACCACTCGGGGCCGAAGACGGTGCCGACCTGCAGCTCGGGGTCCGACGAGACGCGCATGAGGAGCTCCTCGAGCTTGGCCTCGCTGAGGTGGATCCCGTGCGTTGTGTGGCGCTGGTGCTCGAAGAGCGCCATGCCGTTGTTCCAGGCCGTGAACGTCGCGGCGAGGCCGACGGCGAGGATGGCGGCCGCCGCCATCACCTCGACGAGCGAGAAGCCCTTCGTTGCCGTTCGCGTCATCGCTGCACCATGGCGTTGAGCTCTTCCACGGCGGTCGTCCGTCGGCCGTCGCTGAGGGGGGTCTGGCGGATGAAGTCCTCGTAGTCGCGGCGTGCGGCGTCGTACTGGCGCAGGGCGACGCGGGCACGGGCCCGCAGGAGCATGCCCTCAAGCGCGACCTCGGCCGGCGGCTTCAGCGCCAGGAGGTTGTTGACGTCGACGACGACCCGGAGGTGGTCGCCGGCGTTGAAGTGGCCGACGGCGTCCTTCAGGAGGTTCTGCTGGCGGCGGCCGATGTCGTTCTGCTCGATGGCGCCGACGGTGGCGGTGTTGTCGCTGAGGGCGACCTGGGTGGCGTCGACGGCCATCTCGACGGACTTCGACGTGAAGCGGGCGAAGAGCGCGAAGCCGCCGAGCAGCACCGCGAGCACCACGAGGCGCCGGCCATGGCTGGCCCACACCTCGGCGATGACGTCACCGAAGCTCTCCGGCTGTGCGACCGTGGCGCCCGTCGGCCGAGACGCGGCCACCTCGCGGATGCGATCCTTCGGCCCGGCGGCCGGCGTGGCTGCGGTGGCCCTGCTCGCGGTGCGGACGACGGCGGTGGCGCCGTTGGGGTTGACGGCGGGGGCACGGGCGACGGCGACGCTGCAGGAAGGCTGCTGGAGCTTGAGCGCGGCCTCCTTGCGGGCGTCGGGAGCAGCGGCCCAGCCACCGGTCTGGACGCCAGCGAGGATGTCGTGGGTGCGCAGCCGCTGCTCGGGCCCGAGCTCGGGGACGCCAGCGCCAGCGACCGCCACCTCGAGCTGCTGCCGCGCGTGGCTGTCGTTGGGCCGCAGACGAAGGTAGCGGCGGATGTAGACGACGAAGCGGTGGATGTCGCCACGCGCCCGATAGAGGTCGGCGACGCGCTTCACGGGGCCGGCCTGCCCCGGACTGGCGGCGTGGACCTCCTTCGCCTTCTTGAGTTCGTCGTCGTCGTCGATGCCGAAGCGGAGCGAGGCCCGACCGCAGATGACCTGGAGGCGCTCCTTGACGTCGGCGTTCTGCGACAGCAGCGACGAGCGATAGAGGGCGAGGCCGGCGGCGGGGAGGTTGGCGTCGCCGCCCAGCAGCAGCTGCTCGGCGCGGGCACGCTCGAGCTCGGCACGCTCCTGATCGAGCATGCGGCCGACGCCGGCGGGGTCGTTGACGTAGGCCTTCAGCAGCCCGGGATGCACATCCTCGACGTAGTCGATGTAGGGACGCAGCTCGACGACGGCGTCACCGGCACGGCGCACGCGATCATCTGGATGCCGCTCGGTGAGGTGCTCGAGGACGGCCTCGACGGCGCCCGGCACCGTCGGGTCCTGCTCGAACAGCGACGGCAGCGGCTGCGACGCGATCCGCAGCAGCGCGCCCTGCGGCGAGTCGTTCGCGTAGGGGTTCTCGCCGGCGAGCATCTCGAAGAGCGAGACGCCGACGGCGTAGAGGTCCATGCGCTCGTCGACGGGCTGGCCGACGGCCTGCTCGGGGCTCATGTAGGCGGGGGTTCCGACGAGGAAGCCGGTCTCGGTGACGGTGGCGTCGTCGGAGGCCTTGGCGATGCCGAAGTCGACGAGCTTGAGCTGGCCGCCGGAGGTCACCATCGCGTTGGCGGGCTTGACGTCGCGGTGGAGGATGCCGACCGCGTGGGCCGCGCCGAGCGCCGAGAGCCATTGCACCGCGAGGAGGGCTGCCACCTGGGGCGGCAGCTTCCCGGCGCGGTCGATGAGATCACGGACGCTGCCGCCGTCGATGAGCTCCATCGCCAGCCACAGGGTCTTGTCCTCTTCGCCGAAGGCGTAGACGCGGCAGATGTGGGGGTGGTCGAGCTGGCTGGCGGCGCGGACCTCGCGGCGGAAGCGCACGAGGAACTTCGGATCGAGCATGAGCTCGCCGTGGATGATCTTGAGGGCCACGCGCTGGCCCGTCGTCGTCCAGATGGCCTCGTAGACCGCCGCATTGCCACCACGACCGAGCTCCCGCAGCCGCTGGAAATCGGCGAGCGTCGGCAACGCCGACGACGACGGCGTCGACGGCGCCGCCATCGGTCCCTCGAGCTGCTGGGTACTCTGGACGGCTGTCATCAGAAATTGAAGATGTCGACGCAGGGGACAAGCTGGCCGTTGCCGGGGTCGACGCACTGGGTTGAAGGAGGTGGGGGCGGGGGCGGGAATCCGCCGCCACCGCCGCCACCGCCGCCCGCCAGCTGCAGGACGCCCTTGATCGGGCCGGCGAGGATCGCGGCCGTGGCGGGAAAATCGCTGATGAGGGCGGCCTCGATGGTGGCGACGACGCCGGACGAGATCTTGCGGGTGGAGATCTCGGAGATCCCCGTCCGTTCGATGCGCAGGGCCGTGAACACCACGCGGTTGGGGCCGCTGAGGTTGGCCTTCACGGTCAACACCGGCTCGGGGGGCGCCGTGGTGCCAAAGAGACTCCCGACAACGCCACCGACCTCCATGTCCGGCTCGCCACGATCGTCGAGGCACAGCCCCGTCGACGGCAACAGCACGGACAGCGCGGCGTGGGTGTGGCGGCGGACCCGCGGTGTTCCGTCGAACGTCTCGCAGTGGGGACCGCGGGTCGACTGGAAGACGATCTCGTGTCCGCTGCTCGTGACCTTCAGGCCCTGCATCCTCTCCCGCGCGAGGCGTTGCTCTGCACGCAGTTCCTCGACGACGCTGTGGACGTCGGCGGTGGCACGGGCGTCTTTCACCTGGTCGGCCATGTTGAACGCGGCCACGGCCCCGGCGATGCCGACGATGCCGACGACCACCATGAGCTCGATAAGGGTGAAACCACGGGGCATGGTGCGCTCCTCAGGGACCAGGTGGGGGGACCGGAATCGCATTGATCTCGCCGTCGATGCCGCCCTCGATGTTCTTGATGGTCTCGTCGACATCGATGGCGAGGGAGCCCTTCAGGGTCGATGCTTCCGACATCGACACCCGCGTCATCTGCGCCGCCGCGATTCCTGCGGGGTCGATGCGCACCGGCATGAAGAGCTCGCTGCCGCCGTCGGACAGACCGGCCTCGACGACGAGGACCACGTCGCCGGCCTTCGGTTCGCCCTCGCCCTCGGTGCCGGTGCCGTTGAGCATGCCGGGTCCCGTGCCGACGACGCCGCCGCCGCCGCCGCCGCCGCCGCCGCCCGGGTTTGGCAGCCCACCGCGATCGCTGAAGCAGGCGAAGCCCTCGGGAGCGTTGAGGATGGCGAGTGTCGCGTACTGGTAGCTCTCGGTGTGCGGCGTGCTCACCGGCGTCGTGCAGGCTGCATCACGGGTGAGGACGTAGGTGACCTGGTGGCCGCTGCTCGCGACCTTGAGGAAGTGCATCTGCTCGCGTGCCCGTCGATGCTCGCTGCGAAGGGTGAGGACGACCTCGTTGGCCTCGGCGCGGGCGCGCGCGTCGCGCACCTGATCAGACATGTTGTAGGCGGCGAGGGCGCCGCCGATGCCGACGACCGCGACGACCACCATCAACTCCACCAGTGTGAAACCGCGGCGCTGCATACCCACCTCCGAACACGACAGACCCACCCACTGTCGCAGATGCGAACGCCAGTCGCCATTCGGGACGCCCGCCACCGTGTCGTCGTCACAGCGTAGGCGGAGGTCGCAGGATGTGGGTGACGCTCAGACCTGTGGCCAGAACTCGAGCGCATCCCAGAGGGGGGCGAGCGACCCGTGCCACGGTCCGCGGTAGAGCTTCACGAGGTGTTCGGCGAAGGTCTCGCCGCTCGCCACGGTCTCTTCGAGGGGCGTGAGGAACGCCGCCTCGGTCCGCCCGTTGGCGTCGCGTTCGTCCAAACGGTCGAGGCCGGCGGCGGCGATCTGGACCAGGCGCCCGGCGAGGTCGAGGACCGACCGATCCCGATACCGCGCGCGGAAGCCGACGTGGGCGATCTCGGCCCGCAGCGCAAACAGCTCCGCCGACGTCGGCGCCGCCATCAGCGCCCAGGCCTCGTCGCGGGCGCGGTGATCGTAGAGGAGACCCTTGTAGAGGGCGGGCAGGGCGCAGATGCGCGACCACGGTCCGCAGTCGGCGGAGCGGACCTCAAGCACACGCTTGACCCGCACCTCGGGAAAGAGGGTCGTGAGGTGGTCGGTCCAGTCGCGCAGCGTCGCGTGCACGCGCTCGCCATGGATGACCAATCCCTCGCGCATGAAGGTGCGAAACGATGCGCCGGCCACGTCGTGATGGATGCCATCGCGGCGGACGAAGTACATCGGTACCGACAGCACCCAGTCGATGTAGCGCTCGTAGGTCAGCCCCTCGTCGAGCATGACCTGCGGGAAGCCCGAGCGGGCGCGGTCGGTGTCGGCCCACACGAGCTGGCGTTCGGAGACCACACCCGACGGCCGGCCCTCCTTGAAGGGCCCGTTGGCAAACAGCGCCGCGACGACGGGGGCGACGGCGAGAGCGGTGCGGACGGAGGCGGCCATGTCGGCCTCGCTCTCCCAGTCGTAGTTGGCCTGGACCGTCGCCGTCCGCTTCATCATGTCGAGGCCACGGCTGCCGACGGTCGGCATGTAGCGCTGCATGATGGCGTAGCGGGCCTTGGGCACCATCGGCATCTCGTCCCACGTCGCCGTCGGATGGAAGCCCATGCCGATGAAGCCGACGTCGAGGGGCAGGCAGACCTTCCGCAGCAGCTGCAGGTGGGCGATCGTCTCGTCGTGGGTCTCGTGGATGGTGCGCACCGGGGCGCCCGACAGCTCGAGCTGACCGCCCGGCTCGAGGGTGATGGACTCCATGCCCCGAAAGAGCGCGATGATCCGGCCGCCGTCGAGAGCGGGCACCCACGGGGTCTTCTGCTCGTCGGGGTGGGCCATGATGGCCTTGAGGATGGCCTCGATGCCACGGGGCCCGTCGTACGGCAGCGGCGGCTGCTTCTCGGCGCCGGGGACCCGCAGGAAGCCGAACTTCTCGTGCTCGGTACCGACGCGGAAGGCGCTGCGGGGCTTCTCGGCCGTCGCGAAGGTCTCGACGAGCTGATCGATGTCCGTCAGCGGGGCGCCGGGATCATCCTTGTCGAGGGGGCTGACAGTGCTCATGGTCCATCCGATGGTGGCGTACGCTCGCCGGCGGAGCAGTCTAGGAACAAGTGGGGCCATGAGCACGTCCGCAGGCGAGAAGAAACCGGTGAAGTCCATCCGCGTCCGCTTCCTCCCCGAGGATCCGACGAAGCACGGCGTCGTCGGCCGCTTCGGGCAGGGGCTGCGCTTTGCCCTGGGTGGTCTCGGCCTCGTGTTCTCCGACGCCACCCTGCTGATGCTCTCGCTCGTGCCGATGCTCGTGCACATCGCGTTGCTCGCGGGCTTCCTCGTCGTCGGCGGTAACGTCGTCGTCGAGCCGCTGATCGCGTGGCTCGATCCCCAGAGCGCGGCGGCCGCCACCGATGGGGCCGTCGCCGAGCTCGGGCGCGCCGTCTGGTCGGGCGCCGTCGTCGTCCTCGCCTGGGTCGCCGTCGTCGGCCTTGCCCTCGTCTCCGCCGTCGTCGTCGGCTCGATCGTCTGCGACCCCTTCTACGACGCCCTCTCCGAGCGCACCGAGGCGCTGCACCTCGGGCGCGACGTCGGAGCGCCGTTCTCGCTCGGGGCCGTCGTCGCCGGTATCGGCCGCGAGCTCACGGCCACGGTGGTGCGGCTGCTCGTCTACGGCGCTGTCGCGGTGCCGCTGTGGGTGCTCGCGTTCACGCCGGCGGGCGTGATCGCGACGCCGCTGTCGCTCGTGTGGACCTGGCTGTTCTTCGCCTGGGAGTTCGTCGCGCGCTCGATGATGCGCCACGCGCCGTCGGCGACGGGGCGGGTGCGGGTGCTCTTTGCCCACAAGGCCCTCTTCACCGGCTTCGGCGCCGTTGCCTGGCTGTCGTCGTTCCTGCCATTCACGGCGCCGCTGCTGGTGGTGGCGGCGACCCGCCTCTACCTCACGCTGCTCGCCGAGGGACAGGTCCCGACGACCCTGCCGGCCGCCGACGTCGAGAGGCTCAGGGTGCGTGCGTCGACGGTGTGATGCTACATGAAGGCCATGCGCCACCTCTTCATCGTCGATCCGCTCGCCTCGTTGAACCCCGCCGGCGACACCTCCATCGCGCTGATGCGGCAGGCCCAGGCACTCGGCGACGAGGTCTTCGCCTGCGAGCAGCGCGACCTCGCGGCGGGGCCGGGGGCCGGCCTCGTGGCCCGCGCCGTCCCGCTCGACCTGTCTTCGCCATCGGCGTCGACGTCGATGCTGTCGTGGGCGAAGGCGGGGCCGGCGCGCGAGGTGCGCATCGCCGATGTGCAGATCGTCTGGATGCGCAAGGACCCGCCCGTCGACGAAATGTTCCTGACGACGCTGCGTCTGCTGGAGCGGCATGACCCGGCGCAGACGCTGGTGCTCAACGGTCCGCGCGCGCTGCGCATCGTGCACGAGAAGCTCTGGGCGCTGGAGTTCCCCGACCTCGTGCCGCCGCAGGTGGTGAGCGCGCGCCCCGAGGTGCTGAAGGCCTTCGTCGACGAGCACGGCACCGCCGTCATCAAGCCGCTGGCCTTCATGGGCGGCATGGGCGTGATGGTCTTCGACAAGGGCGACCGCAACCTCAAGAGCGCCATCGACCTGCTCACCGCCGAGGGCCAGAAGCCGGCGCTGGCGCAGGCCTACCTGCCGGGCGTCCGCGTCGGCGACAAGCGCGTGATCTGCATCGACGGTGAGCCCGTCGCGGCGCTGCTGCGGGTGCCGAAGCCCGACGACGTCCGCGCCAACCTCCACGTCGGCGGCACGGCCACGAAGGTCGAGGTCGACGACGACGACCGCCGCATCTGTGCACGGCTGAAGCCCGAGCTGCTGCGCCTCGGCATCTTCTTCGCCGGGCTCGACGTGATCGGCGGCCGCCTCACCGAGGTCAACGTGACGTCGCCGACGGGCATCGCCAGCATCGACGTCATCGAGGGCCGCACGCCGGAGACGTCGGTGGCGCGTCTCGTCGTCGAGCGGGCTCGGGCGCGTCACGCGGCGCTCGCCGGGGCCTCCGCCACCGGTTGACCATCGGGGCCCGCTGGCGTCCTGTGCTGCATGGCCAACACCTCCCCCCTCGCGCGCGTCGACGGACGCGCTCTCGACGCCCTCCGCCCGATCTCGTTTGAGACCGGCGTCATCGCCCACCACCGGGGCAGCGTGATGGTGTCCTTCGGGCAGACGAAGGTGCTGTGCGTGGCGACGGCCGAGGAGCGTGTCCCGCCGCACCGCAAGGACAGCGGCGGCGGCTGGGTGACGGCGGAGTACGCGATGCTCCCGGGCTCGACCCATGATCGCAAGCCGCGCGAGCGCCAGAAGCAGGACGGCCGCTCTGTCGAAATCCAGCGGCTGATCGGCCGCGCGCTGCGCAACGTCGTCGACATGGACGTCATCGGCGCGCGCCAGATCAACGTCGACTGCGACGTCATCCAGGCCGACGGCGGCACCCGCACCGCGAGCATCACCGGCGGCTTCGTCGCCCTCGCGCTCTGCATCCACGACCTGCAGCAGCGGAAGCTGCCGATGAAGGCGAAGACCGTGCGCGACGCGCTCAAGGCCCAGGTGGCCGCGGTGTCGCTTGGCGTCCTCGACGGCGGCGTCCTCACCGACCTCTGCTACGAGGAGGACAAGCGGGCCGAGACCGACCTGAACCTCGTCGCCCGCTCCGACGGCGGCATCGTTGAGGTCCAGGGCACGGCCGAAGGGGCGCCGCTGCACCGCCGGGAGCTCGATCTCCTCGTCGACCAGGGCCTCGCCGCCGTCGACCGCCTCTGCGTGCTGCAGCGCGACGCCCTCGGCGACATCTGGCGCTGACGCCGCGCAGCGCAAGACAGGCGGCGACGCTCAGGTCCGCTTCACCGTCTTCACCTCGCCGCCAAAGAGGGTCAGGGCCTTCTGGACGACGGGGTGGCTCTTCGCGTGGGCCTCCAGCTGGGCCTGCAGGTCGGCGTGGAGGCGCTGCTCGGCCTCCTGCACCGACGGACCGCCGTCGTCGGCGTGGACGATCTGCAGGCTCGCGCCGCCGAAGATGGCGGCGAGGGCCGTCTTCACCTCGGGCGACTCGGCCATGCGGCGGGCGTTGTCGGCGGTGAACTGCTGCTTGAAGCAGACCTCGACGACGTCGGGGCCGAGCCGACGCGGGCGCCCCATGCGGAAGGTGCCGCCCTTCTGCAGGTGCAGGCTGTTGACGAAGCGGCGCCAGCGGTCGTCGACGCCGGGGAGGTCGAGGCCCATGAGCGGGTCGTCCTCTTCCTCCTCCTCGGCCTCTTCGACCGCGGTGGGCGGTGGCTCGACGACGGCGGCGGCCACGACGGCATTGCCCTCCTCGTCCTCGCCGGGATCGGGGGCGGCGCGCGGCGTCGTCGGCGTGGCGATCGTCGGCTCGTCCTCGCCGGGGTCGGGCAGCAGCGCGGCCTGCTCGGGCCCGGGCGGGGGCACGATGCGCAGGGCCGGCGGCGACGTCGTGGGCGGCGGCGTGGGCGCCGGTGCCGCGGCCGGCGGCATGACGGCGGGCGTCGTCGCCGGCGCGGGCACAGGCGCGGGCGTCGTCGTCGTTGCTGGCGCGGGCGTCGTCGGCGCCGCGAGCACCGGCACCGGCTGGATCGTCGACGGCGTCGGCGCCGGCACCGCGACCGGCACGAAGGCCTGGCTGGCGATGCCCATCGCCGTCGTCGACGTCGTCGGCGCGCGCTCGACGAGGGGCGGCACCGGCATGCCCTTGCTGAGGCGCTCGAGGCGCACGAGGGCCTCGCTGATCGCGAGGGCGTCGCCGATGGGCGGCCGCCGGCAGATCTTCAGCAGCGCCAGCTCGAGGGCGAGGCGCGGATCCTCGGCCCGGCCGACGAGGTCGATGCCGTCGATGGCCATGCCGAGGATGCGCAGCGCGTCCTTCGGATCGATGGCCTGGGCGCGGGCGTCGATGCGGGCGACGTCGTCATCGGCGAGGTCGGCGAAGCCCTTGATGGTGCCGGTGGCCTGGGCCACCGAGATGTGGCGCAGTTCCTCGGCGACGAGGGTCATCAGCTGTTTGAGATCGAAGCCGCGCGAAAACGCGATCTCGACCACCTGCAGCGCGGCGCGGGCGTCGCCGACGACGACGGCGTCGGTGGCCGCCGCGATGGTGCGGCGATCGATGAGGCCGAGGGCGTCGATGACCTGCTCGGCGGTGATGGCCTTGCCGCCGTCCTTGCGGGCGACGGCGCCGGCGAAGGAGAGGACCTGGTCGGTGAGCGACAGCGCGTCGCGCATGCCACCCTCGGCGGCCCGGGCGATGACGTCGAGGCCGGCGTCCTCGATGGCGATGTCCTCCTTGTCGAGGACGGTGCGCAGGCGGCCGATGATCGTCGGGCTCGGGATGCGGCGGAAGTCGTAGCGCTGACAGCGCGACAGCACCGTCACCGGGATCTTGTGCGGCTCGGTGGTGGCGAAGACGAACTTGAGGTGGGGCGGCGGCTCCTCGAGGATCTTCAGCAGCGCGTTGAACGCCGACGTCGTCAGCATGTGGACTTCGTCGATGATGAAGATCTTGAAGCGCGCGAGCTGTGGCATGAAGCGCGCCTGCTCCTGCAGGTCGCGGATCTGGTCGACGCCGGTGTTGCTGGCGCCGTCAATCTCGACGACGTCGACGGCCTGGCCCGCCGTGATGCTCGTGCACATGCGGCAGGTGCCGCAGGGCCGGCTCGTGGGGCCCTGCTCACAGGTGAGGCAGCGGGCGAGGATGCGGGCCAGCGTCGTCTTGCCGACGCCGCGGCTGCCGGTGAAGAGGAAGGCGTGGGCGATGCGCCCCGTCGACAGCGCCCGCGTGATGGTCTGCACCACGGCGTCCTGACCGACGACGTCGTGGAAGCTCTGCGGGCGGTATGTGCGGGCCAGGACCTGGTAGGTCATGCGCGTCCTCGACGACGACGGTGGGACACATCCCCGCGTGTGGGCCACGCGGGCGAAGATGGCGACGGGCGGGCGCGCTCAGCGCAGGCAGACGGCCCGGTCACCGCCGAAGCGACGGCGGAAGTCGACGTAGACGTGGCAGGAGTCTTCCTTCTCGTCGGCGAGGAGGGCGCCCTCGTCGTTGAGCTTCTTGAGCGCCTCGTCGAGCTTGCTGCGCCAGTCACGGCCGGAGGTCGCGGAGCCGTAGCTGAGGTACTCGTCGGCGTAGCGCTGCACGTCGAGGTCGCTGAGCTCACCGAGACCCTCGATGGCGCGCAGGGCGGCGGCGGCCTTCGGCAGGGCGTCGGCGGTGAGGCGCTTGCTCACGCGACAGACGCGCTGGCACTCCTTGTAGTCGTCGTTGTGGGTCCATTTCTCGGAGTGGCCGTCGATGGTGGAGACAAGGCGGTTGTAGGTCTTGCCGTCCTTGCCGCCGCCCTCGCTGGTGGCGTGCAGCGACGACAGCACGTAGCTCGGCACGCCGTGGGCCCACATGCCGCGCTTGTTCTTGATGGCCTCGGCCTGGGCCGCGACGAGCTCGGGATCGGCGGGGTCCTGGTTGACGCTCATGGCCATCGCGAAGCCGTTTTCGATGTGGCTCTTCGCGAGGTCCTTGCACATCATGAGGAGGCGGCCGTAGCCGTCCTTCTTGCCGTCGGTCTCGCAGTGCCAGACGCCCTTCTGGGCGTGCTTGGTGGCGAGCTTGGCGATGACCCACATCTCCTTCTCGGTCCAGGCGCCCCAGCTGTGCACGGGGCCGAAGGACTCGAGGGTGTTGTAGCCGGCGAGGCGGCTCTGGCTGCCCTTGTAGGGACCGGCCATCGGCTTGAAGCTGTCGCCGTCGTTGAAATAGACGGGCGTGGCCCGACCATTGATGAAGACCTTCGACGCCGGCTCGGCGGAGGCGGAGGAGGCACCGAGAACGGCGACGGCGAGGGCGACGACGAAGCTGCGCATGGCGGGAGGAAACGGGCTTCGCCGCCGGGTGTCAACCACGACGAGGAGTGTCGGGTAGGTGTGTCGCCTACATCGGCCGTGACGACGTCAGGCGAGGGTCGAGACCGGGATGCCGGCGGCGCGGCCCTTCACCTGGATCGTGCCGACCTCGCGCAGCGCCGGCAGCGGCGTCGCGCCGGCGGCGGCGATGGCGTCGGCGGAGACGAGCACCTCGACCTTGTGCTCCTTCGTCGCGCTCTCGAGGCGGGCGGCGACGTTCACGGCGTCGCCGATCACGGTGTACTGGGCGCGGTCGGCGGTGCCGATGTTGCCAGCCACGACATCGCCGACGTGGACGCCGACGCCGTGGGCGAGGGGCGGGAGTCCCCGCTGCTGGCGGGCGTCATTGAGGCGCACGAGCGCGTCGCGCAGGCCGGCCGCCGCCTGGATGGCCCGCGCGGCGTCGTCGCCCTTCGGCGTGGGCGCGCCAAAGACGGCCATGATGGAGTCGCCGATGTACTTGTCGACGACGCCGCCGTGCTGCCGCACGACCCGCACCATGTGCTCGAAATACTCGTTCAGCTCGCGGACGAGGGACTCGGGGTCGGCATCCTCGCTGAGGCTGGTGAAGCCGCGCAGGTCGGTGAACAGGATCGCGACCCGCTGCCGCGTGCCACCGAGGCGGAGCACGTCGTGCTGCATCGCGTGCTCGGCGACCTCGGTGGAGACGTAGGCGCCGAGGGTGTGGCGGGCCCGCTCGAACAGCAGTGTCTGGCGGGCCACCGAGAGGGCGACCTCGCGCGTGCGCTGGGCGGCCGTCACCGCCACGGCCGTGGCAGCGGCGATGAGGATGGCGCCGATGAGCAGGTGCACCGGGCCGTCGAGGCTGAGCTGGGGGTTCACGGCCCGATCGAGGAGATGCACGGCGATCATCGCGAGGACGGCGATGAGGCCGCCGGCGACGGCGACGCGCCGGGACAGCCGGATGCCGGCGCCGGCGACGGCGACATAGAGCATCGAGAAGCCGGTGACGTGCATGAGCCCGACGAAGTCCTGCGGCGGCTGCAGGACGACGACAGCGCCGAGGGCGGCCGCGATGCCAAGGTCGATCAGGACCGAGACGAGGCCCAGCAGCGGCGTCGTGCGCTGCTGACGGCGCAGGGCCGCCCACATGATGAGCGAGATCATCAGCGCGACGACGGCGACGGCCTCCACACCGACGAGGGCGCCGCGATCGGCGCTCAGCATCGTGATGGGGGGCCACAGCAGCACGACGGCGCCGGCGACGCCGACGCGCACCCGGCTGAAGGCCCGCTCGCCCTCGAGCGCCACCTGACCGACGACCTCGTCGACGACGACCGCGGCGCGGCTCGTGCCGGTGGTCGGAGACAGGGGGGCTGGCGACGACGACATGATCAGGGCGCGAGGGTGAGCACGACGGCGCTGTCGACGTGGCCGTCGGGGAGGCTCCCGCCGGCGACGAGGGCCCGGGTGTCGTCGAGCGCGGTGAACGAGAACGAGAAGGTCGGGGCCGGCAGGCTCGCCTGCATCGCCACCGCGCGGCCGACCTCGTCGATGCCCTCGCAGGTGGCGACGGGGCCGTCGGTGCCGAGGCCGCCGCAGACGACGACGCCGCAGCCGAGGGCGAGGGCCCGACCGCTGTGGCGGGGGGCGGAGAGGGAGCCGGTGCCGAGGAAGGCGGCGCCGGTGGCAGGCAGGCGCTGGATGTCGCGCAGCGTGCCGCCACCGCCGAGGCCACCGACGACGACGGCGCCACCATCGGGCAGCGGCGCGATCATGGCCTGCCGACGCGCGCCGGGCAGCGAGGGCCCGGGCACGCTGCTCGTGGCGTCGGCGCTGATGAACACCGTCGTGTCGATCGCCGAGGTGAAGAAGCCCCCGGCGAGGAAGACGCGGCCGTCCGCCAGCTTCGTCCCGGCGTGCAGGCGGCGATTGGCGCCGATGTCGACGCCAACGGCGGGGGCGACGGCGCTGCCATCGACGACGACGGCGGTGGTGGGGATGGCGAGGCTGTTGTCGCCGCCGGCGAAGAGCGCGCGCCCGTCGTCGAGGGCGAAGCCGCCGAGGCCTGCGCGGGCCGCGTCGAGGGGCGCGAGGGTCGTCCAGGACGTGCCGTCGAAACGCTCGACGCTGTCGAGGTGACCGCCGGGCCCGAAGCCACCGGCGACGACGACACTGCCATCGCCGAGCTTCACGGCGGCGTGTTCGTAGCGGGCGACGGTGAGGGGCGGGCCGGCCGTGCTGGTGCCGGCAGCGACGTCGATGAACTCGACGCTGGCCGTCTGCAGGAAGCCGTCGTCCTCGCCGCCGACGAGCATGACCCGGCCGTCGTCGAGCAGCGTCGCCGTGTGGCGGGAGCGGGGGACCACGAGCGGGATCGTCGTCGCCGAGAACGTCGCGCCCTCGATGGCGTCGCAGTTGCCGGCCTCGCCCTCTCCCTCTCCCTCACCTTCACCTTCGCCTTCGCCTTCGCCCCCACGCCGGGTGTCGAGCTCGATGATCGGGTCCGCCGGCCCGCACGCCGACAGCGGCGCCACCAGGCCAGACGTGAGGAGAAAGAGGCGGCAAAGGCGCATGGATGCTCCGGTGACGACGACGATGACCTCAGCGCTGCGGCTTGTCTTCGAAGGTGATGGCGCCGTCGGGCAGGAAGTAGAGGATGTCCATGACGCCGCCGCTCACCGTCGGCACATGCCAGGAGCCCGGCGGGTAGACGACGAAGCCCTCCGGCTGACCGTCGAAGCGGGGCTCGCCCGAGACGGCGAAGCACAGGTCGATCTCGCCCTTGCCATGCGTGTGGCCGGGACCCGGCGCGTGCATGTGGACGGCGTCGATGGAGAAGCCGGGGCCCTTCTGCACCCGCGAGAAGCGCACACCGGCGTTCTCGCGGTCGCACAGCCAGCCGGCCTGGCGCCCCTCGGTGAAGAGCGCCTTGAGGTGCTGCCAGGTCTCGCCGTCCGTCGGGAAGCGGTTAGCGAGAGTCGCGCGGGCCGCGGCGGCCTGCTGCAGGTCGAGGGTCGCGGCGACGGCGAGGACGGGGGCGAGGGCGTCAAGGAGGGTCTGCTTGTCGGCCATGGCGGTCGGTGTGCCAGCGAAGCGGAGGCGCCGCAACACGGGCGGGCACCTATTTGCCGATGCAGAACCGGGAGAAGATCACGTCGAGGACGTCCTCGCCGACGTCGGTGCCGAGCAGGGCGTCGAGTGTGTGCGCGGCTCGCCGCAGCTCGCTGCAGGCGAGTTCATCGGGCAGCCCGTCGGCGATGGCGTCGGCGGCGGCGTGGACGGCGTCGGCGGCGGCGAGCAGGCCATGCTCCTGGCGGGCGGTGGCAGCGAGGACGTCGTCGCCGGCGATGTCGTCGTCACCGCGGCCGCCGAGGCGCTGGGCCAGCACGGCGAGCAGGGCGGCAATCCCCTCGCCGCGATGGGCCGCGACGACGACGTCGACCGGGTCGTCGGAGCGCCCGAGGTCGGCCTTCGATGCGACGCGCACGACGTCGACGGCGGGCACACCGTCGGGCAGGGGTGGCGGTGGCGGGCCATCGGCCGGATGCAGCGCGAGCACGACGTCGGCGCGCGCCACCTCGCGGCGCGCGAGGGCGACGCCGCGGGCCTCGACCTCACCGACGTCATCGCCGTCGCGGACGCCGGCGACATCGACCACGACGACGGGGACGCCGTCGACGTCGATGGCGGCCTCGATGACGTCGCGGGTGGTGCCCGGCTCGTGGTGGACGAGGGCCCGCTCGTGGCCGACGAGGGCGTTGAGCAGCGTGCTCTTGCCGGCGTTGGGGCGACCCCACAGAACGACGCGAGCGCCGTCCTGCAGCCGCCGACCGCGTCGGGCGCCGCCGACGAGGCGACGCAGCCCGCGGTGGGCGCGCTCGAGCTGCCCGACGAGGGCGCGCCGGTTGGCGTCGCCGAGGGGCTCATCGGGGAAGTCGAGGCGGGCTTCCAGCTCGGCGAGGACGTCGACGAGGGCGGCGCGGATCGGCTGGAGCGCGTCGCGCAGGCCCCCCCGCAGCGCCCGCTGTGCCGCTCCGAGTGCGGCGGTGGTGCGGGCGCCGACGACGGCGGCGATGGCCTCGGCCTCGGCGAGATCGAGGCGTCCGGTGAGCACCGCCCGCAGCGTGAACTCGCCGGGCTCGGCGAGGCGACAGCCGGCCTCGACGACGCGGGCGAGGACGAGCTCCTGCACCAGCACCCCGCCATGGACGGCGAGCTCGACGACGTCTTCGCCGGTGAAGCTGCGGGGGCCCGGGAACGTGGTGCACAGGCCGTCATCGATGACGGCGCCGTCGGCGTCGACGACGTCGCCCCGGATGCTGGTCCGCGGCGACGGCGCGCCGGGCCGCCGGGGCAGAAACACCGCGTCGCGCACGGCGGTGGCCCGGTCCCCCGAGAGGCGCACGATGGCGACGCCGCCGCGGCCGCGTGGGGTCGCGATGCCACAGATCGTGTCCAGGCGGCGCAGGTCGAAGGCCATGAGCGCGCGTTGTGGCATCGGATTGCGCCTTCGTCGACCGCGGGGCAGACGGCCTCCCATGCGCGTGCTCCCGATCGCCCTCGCCTGCCTCTGCGCCCTCGCGTTCTCGTCGCCCGCCGCGGCCCGAAACGGTGGCCTCTACTTCGAGTTCGCCCCGGGCTACGGGATGATGTTCACCGACGAGGTTGTCGTCGACTTCGACGATCCGCCCGACGGCAGCCTCGCCCAGTCGAGCTTCTCGCCGGGCCTCAAGCTCGGGCTCAACCTCTTTGGCTGGGCCGGCGCCGAGGGCCAGTTCGCGGGTCACTTCTGGGGCATCGGTCGGGATCCGGGCGGCGGCGGCTACGTCGGCGGCGTCTTCCGCCTCACGCCCCTCGAGGCCTTCACCTACATCCTGCCGCCGGACCTCGAGATCCCGTCGCTGCAGGGCCCGAAGGACTGGAAGAACCGCCCCTTCGACCTCGGCGTCAGCGTCGGTGGCGGCTACACGATCATCGGCGAGGACTACGCCTACCAGGGCACCTATTTTCAGTGGGGCTTCGACTTCAAGTACTTCATCACGCCCCAGTTCGCCCTCGGCATCGAGCTGCCCTTCCGCCACATGAACTACGACCCCTTCCGCTACACCGACTACGGCGACGCGCAGGGCTTCTGCACCGACGGCGGCAAGCAGGTGCTGGGCGACTTCGAGGTGCCGGTCGATCCGAGCAACCAGAGCCAGGGCATCTTCGCCGACGACATCGACCAGTGCGACGGTCGCGCCCCCGAGGCGCTGTTCTTCGCGCCGGCCCTCACGATCAGCGGCGTCTTCGACTTCGGGATCTGAAATTCCATTGAAGACTGATCCCCTGACGGAGGAACCGTCAGGGGATCAGTCTTCAATGGAATTCCAGGCGTTGATTGACTTCGACGCTGGCGCGTCGAAGTCCCCGCTGCCGCGTCGTGCGAGCGCCCGTCGGTTTCGGGGGCTCGCTTCGCTTGCCGGCTTCGCTTGCTCGCTTGCTCGCTTTCTTGCTCGCTTCGCTTGCTCGCTTCGCTTGCTCGCTTCGCTTCGCTTGCTCGCTTCGCTTGCCGGCTTCGCTTGCTCGCTTTCTTGCTCGCTTCGCCTGCTCGCTCAGCGTGACAGCAGCGTGAGGACCTCGACCTCGGCGCTGCCGCGGAAGAGGTCGACGGGGATGATCGCCTCGATGACGAAGCCGCCGTCGGTGAGGGCGCGGGCGTCGCGCAGGCCGGCCTCGACGTCGCAGCTGACGAGGGCGATCCGGCGCAGCGACGGCACGGCAGCGAGGCGGGCGGCGACGGGGCCGAGGCCCTTGCGCGGTGGGTCGACGACGGCGGCGACCGGTCCGTCGCCCACGGCGTCGTGCAGGACGTCCTCGACGCGGCCCCCGACGGCGCGCACGCCATCGATCGCGCCGAGCGCCGTCACCGAGGCGGGGAAGCTCTCGACGGCGACGACGCGGCGGGCTCCGGCGAGCAGCAGGCCGCGGGCGAAGGCGCCGGCCCCCGCATAGAGATCCAGCACGACGTCAGCTTCGGCCACGCCGGCGCAGACGAAGGCGCAGGCCCGCTCGACGAGCCAGGCCGCGCCCGCGGCGTCCGCCTGACAGAAGCTGTCGACGACGACGGCGGGACCGCCGCCGAGGGGCGTCCCCGTGACCACGCCGACGCTGGCGTCGACGCGGCCGCCGACGATGGCGTTGTCGGAGGCGGCGGCGTCCTGCACCCGCCACGAGAGCCCGCGCAGCGTCGTGCGGTCCCACACCGCGTCGAGGGGCACCGGGCACGGCGCGGTGGCGACGACGACGGCGCCGACGCCCTCCTCGAAGCGGCGCAGGATGACGGCCTTCACGAGCCCGGCGTGCAGGCCGGAGCGCTCCAGCCGGGCCTGCAGGGCGTCGATGGCGGCGGCGGTGGCGTCGTCGGCGAGGGCGCAGCCGCTCGCGTCCTCGAGGGCGTGGGTGTGGGGGATGTAGTGTCCGAGGACGAGGCCGCCGTCGTCGGCGTCATCGACGACGAGCTTCACTTTCTGCCGGAACGGGCCGCCGGCGACGGTGTCTCGTACGAGGCGCGGGTCGATCCCCGCGTCGACGGCGGCCTGCTCGATGCGGGCGCGCTTGAGGGCCAGGGCGAAGCCGTCATCGACGCCGTGCAGGGGGCAGGCGGGGCAGGGGCCGTCGTGGGCGCAGGTCCGCGCGATGTGCAGGGGGCCGGCGCCCTCGCCGAGGGCCCCGAGGCGGCGGGCCTGCAGCAGGGTCCGCGCCGGCCACACCCGCTCGACGACGGCGTCGACGACGTCGCCGGGCAGGGCGCCACGCACGGCCACATCCCACGCCGCGCCGTCGAGGTCGCGGGTGGTGCGACCGCGGCCTTCGTCGTCGACGGCGTCGATGACGAGCCCCTGCAGCGTGTCGCCGTCGCGTGGGGTCATGGACCGAGCCCGACCCAGCTGATGCCGTCGTCGCCGTGCTCGCGCTTCCAGATCGGGGCGTCGTGCTTGAGGCGCTCGATCAGGGCCCGGCACCCGTCGAAGGCCTCGGCCCGATGGGGGGACGACGCTGCCACGACGACGGCGAGGTCGCCGGGGACGAGATCGCCGACGCGGTGGGCGACGGCGCAACGCAGGCCGGGCGTCGCCCGCTCGAGGTCCTCGCAGTGGCCGCGGATGACGCCCTCGGCCATCTCGGCGTAGGCCTCGTACTCGAGGCGGTGGACGGCGACGACGGCGCCGTCCTTGCGGGTGTGGTCGCGCACGCAGCCGATCATGACCACGACGGCGCCGGCCCCCGGGTGCGAGACCCGCGCCACCACGGCGTCGATGGAGAGCGGGGCGTCGACAACGACGACGTGACGGTCCTGCCGGTGCATCGTCAGCCTCCCGCCACGGGAGGGATGACGGCCAGCTCCACGCCGTCGCCGACGACGTCGTCCTCGCGGGCGAAGCGCTGGTCGACGGCGAGGCGGCTCTGGGCGAGGACGCGCGCCAGGCCGGGCCGCCAGGCGACGAGGGCCGCGCGGACATCGGCCACCGTGCGGCCCGAGACAGGCAGGTCGACGACCTCCTCGGCGAGGCCGGCGGCGTCGCGGGCAGCGGCGAAGTAGCGGAGGCGCAAGCGCATGCAGGCGGCGTAGCGAAGGCGGTCGGGGTCGTCGACGGGGCAGGGTGTGGGGTGTGGTGGGACACCCCGGGCCCACGGCTTGACGAGCGTCCCGTCGCCGGCGCAAAACAGCCGCGCGCAGCGCCAGAGACGCCGTCGTGATGACCCGTCGTCTGTCGCGGAAGGAGCGGAGCCGTCGTGGACTGTCCCAGCTGCGGGGCCACCGCTCAACACAAGGCCCACTGCGAGGCCTGCGGCTTCGCCTTCCCCGCCGATGGTGCCGCCGCCGACGACGACGTGCTGTCCCTGTTCCTCGGCCTCGTGTGTCCGTCGTGCGACGGCTACAACGATCCGGGCACCGCGACCTGCGTGACCTGCGGCGCGAAGCTTGAAGCCCAGTTCGACCTCCCGCCGAGCGACCACGGTGTGCCGCTGGCCTCGGCCCCACCCCGGGGCGCGCTGTCGTCGCCGTCGGCCTCGGCGCCGCCGTCGTGGATGACGCCGCCCACCGGCCAGCCCCTCGCCACCAACCTGGCGATGAAGAAGGTCGACCTCGCCGTCATGGCCGACGCGCCGCCGGTCGGCCTCGCCGCGCCGTCGCCGACGCCGCTGCCGACGCGCTCGCCGCTGCCGTCGACGGCGCCGCCGCCGATGTCCCCATCGACACCGCCGTCGATGTCGCCGTCACCGTCGGCGGCGTCGGCGCCGAAGCCCCCGTGTTGGCGCTGCCAGGCGCCGCTCGAGCCCAACGACAAGTTCTGCCGTCAGTGCGGCGCCCGCGTCGACGCCGCGTCGTCGTCGTCGCCGGCCGCGGCGGCGCCCCTCGGCGCCGCGGGCACGGTCGGTGCGGTGGGGGCCGCTGCGGCCGCCACGAGTGTGATGGCGGCACTCAAGCTGCCCACGGTCGCGCCGGCCCCGGCCCCCGCGTCGGCGTCGTCGACGATGGTCATCCCCGCCATGAAGGTCGCGGCCTCCGCGCCGGTGGCGCCGCCGCCCGCGCCGCAGTCGGCAACGGCGACCATGGTGTTTGGTGCCGTCACCGTCGAGCGGGCGGCGAAGCTCATCCTCGTGCGCGGGCACACCCAATACGGCAGCCAGTGGCGCCTGCAGGCGAGCGACACGCTCATCGGCCGCAGCGATGGCATGGTGCTCTTCCCCGACGACACCGCCATCGCCCCGCGTCACGCGCGGCTCACATGGCGCGGGCCCGAGCTCTTCCTCGAGCCGCTGCCGTCGACCAATGGTGTGTTCGTGCGGCTGCGGCAGCCGGTCCGGCTCCAGCCCGGCGATGAGTTCCTCGTCGGCGCCCAGCGGCTCCGGGTGCTGGGTGACGACGACCGGCCGCGCCTGATGAGCCCCGGGCGCGACGACACGGCCCTGCTCGGCAGCGTCGTGAAGCCCACGACCCCCATCTGCCTCGCCCGCGTGAGCGGGGACCCCCTCGGTCACGAGGTCTACTTCCGGCCGCAGCGCCTGCTCACCATCGGGCGGGCCCACTGCGACATCCTCTTCCCGCACGACGGCTTCGTCTCCGAGCGCCATGCCCAGCTCACCGCCGAGGACGGTGGCGCGCTGACCCTCGAGGACCTCGGCAGCCGCAACGGTACCTATGTGCGCGCGAGGACGCCGCGCGCCCTTGCCCACGGCGACCTGCTGCTCATGGGCGACCAGGTGCTGCGCGTCGAGCTGCCCAACCGCTGACGGGCAGGGGGCACCCGTCGAGATGACCCGGCGTGCCCGGAGACGTCAGCGGGCGGGCAGCTGGGCGGCCTCGGCCTCGTGGGCCGCGATGAGCGCCGGCTGCACCTCGGGGAGGGCGCGGGCGTCGTCGGCGGCGAGGTTGCCCAGCGGCACCAGGCAGAGCTGGCACGGCAGCAGACACAGTTCGACGCAGCCGCTGCTGGCGGCCACGAGCGCGACGATGGCGAGTCGGAGCGTGAGACGGGTCATGTCGCCGACGCTAGCAGGTCCGGGACTTCCGGTGGGTGTCGCACGAGCGGCCGGTTGCGGCGATCCACCGGGTCATCGATACAGGGTCCGCGAGGTTGTGCTGTGAAATCCATCCATCTCATCGGGGTCGCCGGGACCGGCATGGGCGCGTTCGCCGGTCTGCTCAAGAGCGCGGGCTACGACGTGCGCGGCTCCGACGAGGGCGTCTATCCGCCCATGAGCGACAAGCTCAAGGACTGGGGCATCGAGGTCCGCACCCCGTACGCGCCGCAGAACCTCGACCCGACCCCCGACCTCGTCGTCGTCGGCAACGTCGTCCGCAAGGACAACCCCGAGGCCGTCGCGATGCGCGACCGGCACCTGCACCACGCGAGCTTCCCGCACACCCTCGGCGACCTCTTCCTCAGCAAGCGCCACAGCGTCGTCGTCGCCGGCACCCACGGCAAGACGACGACGTCGACGCTCATCGCCTGGACGCTGCTGCACGCCGGTCGTGACCCGGGCTTCCTCATCGGCGGCGTCCCCGCCGGCACCGGTCACCCGATGACCGAGAGCTTCCGCCTCGGCGCCCCCGGGCCCCTGTCGCCCTTCGTCGTCGAGGGCGACGAGTACGACACCGCCTACTTCGACAAGGGCCCGAAGTTCCTGCACTACGCGCCGAAGTCGCTGCTGTGCACGAGCCTCGAGTACGACCACGCCGACATCTACCCCAACGTCGGCGCGATCATCGCCCGCTTCGCCGAGGTCATGAGCCTCGTGCCCTCCGCCGACGATGGCGGCCACATCGTGTTGTGGGCCGACGAGCCGAACCTGAAGAAGGCCCGCAGCGAGGCGGCGGTGAAGGCCCGCATCACGAGCTACGCCGAGCGCGCCGAGACCGACGGCAGCACCGCCAACGTCACGGCGAAAGACGTCGTCGAGAACGAGAGCGGCCTCGCCTTCACCGTCGTCGTCGATGGCGTCGAGCGCGGGAACTTCACCCTGCCGCTGTCGGGTCGCCACAGCCTGCTCAACGCGCTGGGCGCCTACGCCATCCTCTCGGCGCACACCGGTGGTCTCGGCCTGTCGACGGCGGAGATCGCGGCCGGCTTTGCGTCGTTCCCGTCGGTGAAGCGTCGCCTCGAGGTCCGCGGCGAGGCCGACGGCGTCATCGTCGTCGACGACTTCGCCCACCATCCGACGGCCGTGCGCGTGACCCTCGAGGGCGCGCGTCGTCGCTGGCCCGACCGTCCCCTGTGGGCCATCTTCGAGCCGCGCTCGGCGACGAGCTGCCGCAAGGTCTTCCAGGACGACTACGCGCGCGCCTTCGACGCCGCCGACAAGGTGATGCTGGCGCCGCCCGGTCGGGCCCTCGACCCGAGCATCGCCCTCGACGTGCCCCAGCTCGCCGCCGATCTGCGCGCCCGCGGTCGTGACGCCGAGGCCTGGGGCAGCATCGACGAGATAGTCGCCGTGGCGAAGGCGAGCGCGGCCCGCGGTCACGCCGGCGCCGTCCTGTTGTGCATGTCGAACGGCGCCTTCGGCGGCATCCACGACAAGCTCCTGCAGGCGCTGCGTCCATGAGCACCCGCCGCGAGCTCCTGTCGACACTGGCGCTGGCCTCGCTCGGTGGCGCCGCCGGCCTCGTCGGCGCCTGCGCCACGCCGCCGGCCGTCGTCGACGACGGGACGCCGAAGCACCCACTGGCCGACCTGACGGACTTCGCCGGCGTCGCTGTTCCCGAGGACCCACCGCTGCAGATCCTCGGTCGACCCGCGACCATCATCGACTTCTGGGCGAGCTGGTGCGCGCCCTGTCGGGTCGGCTTCCGCTACCTCGATCAGCTCTACCGCACGTTCTCGCCGCGCGGCCTCGACATGATTGCCATCTCCGTCGACGACGACCCCGTCGCTGCGAAGCGCTTCTGGGCCCAGCTGCGGCCGCGCTTCCCGGTGGCCTGGGACGGCAACGCCGTCGTCCGCGAGCGCTTCGGCGTCGTCAGCCTGCCCACCACGGTGCTGCTCGACGAGGCCGGCTCCATCGTCGTGCGCTCGACGGGCTTCGACCTCAACGAGCACCGCTACCTCGAGGAGCAGGTGCGGCGCCTCGTGATGACGAGCGATGCCACCGAGGGCTGAGGCCGTCAGAACAGCAGCAACAGGCCAGCGCCGAAGCGCTGCTCGCGCGGCACGAGGCCAAGGCCCGGCCGCGGCGACGGTGGCGCCTTCGACCACGTCTGCGTCGCCGTCGCCGTGAGGCGCAAGCCGCGCACGAGCTCGAGCTCGACGAGGGGCGTGTCGACAAAGCCACGCTGCACCACCCCGCCGAGGCGCAGGCCGTCGACGACGATCGGCTCGCCGTCGAGGCCGACGACGGCGTCGCTCCACTCGAGGCCCGGCTGCAGGGTGAGGCCGGGCAGCGGCCGCAGGAGCAGTCCGATGCGGCCGGCGACGACGCTGGTGCCGCGGGAGGCCGTCACGGGCGAGAGCGTCGGCGCCGCCTCGGCCTGCACGACGGCGCCGAGGTCGCCCACGGCGCCGGCGCCGGTGACGACGACGCGGCCCGACCACTGCCGCGCGAGGGGATCGAAGAGCGGGGTCGCCCGCGGGGCCACGCCGAGGGCACCGAGGAAGGGCCCGGCGCGGGTCTGCACCGTCGCCGCCAGCGGCAGCGCCACCTCCAGCCAGGGACGCATGCCCCAGCGTCCCTCGCCGGCGGGCAGCCAGCGCACCCCGGCGGCGTCGTCGACGATGGCGTCGGCCCCGACCCGCACCGCCATCGTCCGGGCCGGCAGGACCACCTGATCCAGCAGCGACGGCGACGTCGGCGGTGGCCGCGCCGCCAGCGTCCGGGCGAGGGTGTCCTCGAGCTCAGCGGCGACGGCGGCGCGGCGGGCGTCGTCCTCTGGCGTCCACGCCACCGCGACGGTCTCCCGCCACAGCCGGGGCACGACGTCCTCGAGGTCCCGCGTCGTCGGCAGCCCGAGGACGACGACGACGGCGGCGCCGCGCCGCTCGACGAGCAGATGCTCGGGCCGCCGGGTCCGGATGAAGCGACGCTCCTCCGGGGCCGGGCGCACGACGGCGAGGAAGCGGTCGGCGTCATCGCCGCGACGCTCATCGACGATGTCGAGCCGCTCCGCGCCGTGGGCCCGCCGCAGCCGCTCGCGGAGGGCGTCGGCGAGCTGGGCGGCGTCGGCCGCGCTGTCGCCGAGGAGCCGCCAGAACAGCAGGGTCTCGCCCTCGTTGTCGACGAGGACCTCGTAGCGGTCGCCGCCCCAGCCATCCACGACGGGCTCGGCGCCGATCTGCAGCGGACCCTCGATCCAATGCTTCAGGGCCAGCGCGCCGAACACGCCGCTGTCGATGATCTCGAAGCCGGCGAAGCGGACCACGTCGTTGCCGACGGTGGTGCTGTTGTCGTCGTCGTCGTCGGCCTGCAGCGGACGGAGGCGCAGGGGCCGGTCGGGGGAGGCGCCCCGTTTCCACGGAAACAGCAGCTGCTCGGTGCTCTCGGGCAGCGCGTCGGCGCGGCCGGGCAGGCGCACATAGCTGCGGGACAGCTCGGCCATCGCGCCGGCGTCGTCGTCGCCCACCATGCGGCGCCAGTCGCCGAGTTGCAGCCGCTCCTCGACGAAGCCGAGGCCGAGCTCGTACTGCGAGAACGCCTGCCGCGAGAAGAACGACGGCGTGCGCCCGGCGGCGGCCTGCATGAGCGGGCCGTTGAGGAGGTTGTTGTAGCGGAGGAACCAGAAGAACGCGGTGCGGGCGGCGGTGTCTTCGAGGTCGACGCCGGCGAAGTGGGCCATGCCGATCACGTTGGCGTCGCTCTCGAGGATCGTCTTCTGGACCATCCGCACGTCGTCGTCGGTGGCGTCGTCGAGCAGGCGGTCGAGGTGAAGGTGCTGGTCCTGCAGCGCGTGGGTCAGCTCGTGGGTGAGAAAGACCTCGTAGGCGTAGTCGACGCCGGTGAGGAGCCCGAACAGGTCGAGCTGCACCTTCGCCCACCACGCATAGTCCTTCACGAGGATCATCGTGCCCCGCTGGCCATCGGGACCGACGCGATCGTCGTCGTAGACGCCGCCGGCGAAGCCGCCGACGAAGCCCTTCCACGTCGACGCCGAGTCGCGCGTCGGCGGCAGGATGCCAAGCTTGTGCAGGAAGCGATCGCGCCGCGCGAGGGCCACTCTGGCGCGGTCGTAGTAGCGGTTGAGCCACGCCTCGAGCTCGGCGACGGTCATCACCTCAAGCGGCACATCGCGCGAAAACGGCAGCCCGCGAGAGGTCGACGTCAGCGTCTCGGCCCGGTCCACGACCTCATCATCGACGACGACGCGGCCGCCGTCCTCGACGAGGACGCGATCGGTGATGCAGCCACCGCCCACCGCCAGCACCACGGCGACGACGAGGGCCGCGCCGGCTCTCATGGGGCGGGCAGCAGCTCGGCGGCGGTGATCGTGCTGACGGGACCGAAGCGCTGCAGCGGTCCGCTGAGGCTGCGGGCGTCGCCGACGACAACGATGACGACCCGGCCCGGATCGACGAGGCGGGCGGCGGCGCCCTGCACGGCGGCGGCGTCGACGGCGAGGGCGGTCTTCATGTACTGGCTCGCCACCTCGGGGCGGACGCCGAGCTCGAGCCACGACGTCCAGGCCTCGGCGAGACCGCTGCCCCCGTCGAGGACGGCGGGGAAGGTGAGGGCCTCGTAGGCGCGGGCGCGCTCCACCTCGGCGGCGGTCGCGGGCTCCCGGATCCGGGCGAGCTCGGCGAGGACCTCGGCGATGGCCGGCTCGGTGACGGCCGACTTCACGCTTGTCGACACCCGCGAGCGGTGCGCTGGCGAGACGTCGTAGCCGTAGCCGGCGCCGTAGGCGAACTGGTTCTTCTCACGCAGGTTCGCGTTGAGGCGCGACGTGAACGAGCCGCCCAGCAGCGTCTTCATCACGCCGGCGGCGGCGTCGAAGGGGCCGACGTCGACGGGGATCGGCGCCACCACCTGCACCACGCTCTGCGGGGCGCCGGGGCGATCGAGCAGCACCACACGCGTCCCCTCGAGCGGGGCCGGCTCCTGCGCGCTGGCCTTTGGCAGCGTCGTCGTTGGCGCCGTCCACCCGCCGAGCGCCGCCTCGAGCGCGGTCGCGGCCCGGCGCGCGTCGAGGTCGCCCACGACGACGACGAAGGCGTTGTCGGGGCGAAACAGCGTGGCGTGGTGCGCTTTCAGCGCATCGACGGTGATCGACGAGACGCTGCGGGGCGTGCCGATCACGCCGGTGCCCTGTCGCCCCGTCGGGAAGAGGGCCCGCGCCGCCGCCAGGCCGGCCAGGGCGCGCGGCTCGCCGGCGTAGTAGGCGAGCTCGCCGAGGCGCTCCTGCTGCTTGCGCTGCCAGTCGTCGGCGTCGAGGCGGGGACGCAGGATGACGTCGGCGACGAGGGCGACGAGGTCCTCGGTGCGCGACGACAGGGCCTGGGCCGAGATCGTCGTGCGGTTCCAGTCGGCGTCGATGCCAAGCCGACCGCCGATGCCCTGGACGGCGTCGTCGAAGGCGAAGGCGTCGCGGCCGCCGGCCCCCTGCGACAGCAGGTCGGCGAGGCCGGTGGCGGTGCCCTCACGGCCGGGCGGATCGTGCAGCGCGCCGGCGCCGACGCTGACGACGATGTCGACGAGGGGGGCCCGGTGCCGCTCGATGAAGTGGACGGTCAGCCCGTTCTTCAACGTGAAGGTCTGGGGCACGGGCAGGACGAAGGGAGCCACCGGCGCGAGCGGGGGCGGCGCCGAGCGATCGACGGCCGCCGCCGACGTCGTTGATGACATGAGCGCGGCGAGCACGGCGAGGGACAGAACGTGGCGCGTCATCGCGCACCTCCAAAGGCCGGCAGGACCTTGTTCATGACGGCGAGCTCCAGGCGCCCCCGCGGCACCACGCTGACGACGAGGCGACCGCGCCCGAGGGTGTGGGCCGCCACCTGCTTGACGGTGTCGGCGCTCGTGCCGCGCAGCCGCTCGAGGTCGGCCTCGGCGCGGTCGGCGTCACCGGTGAGCATGGCCCACGCGGCCATGCGCGAGGCCTTGCCCGAGAGGGAGTCCAGCGAGCGGACCATGTCGGCCTCGGCCACGGTGCGGGCCCGCCGCAGCTCGGCGCCGGAGGGGCCCTCCCGCACGAGCCGGGCGACTTCTTCGTCGACGATGCGGACGATGTCGCTCAGCTTCGTGCCGGGGAAGGCGAGCACGTCGATGCTGTACTCGCTGGCGCGCTCGCGCGACGACTGGCGGGCGCTCACCGACTGGGCGAGGCGCTCCTCGTGCACGAGGCGACGCACGAGGCGCGACGACTCACCACCGGCGAGCACCGACGACAGCAGATCGAGGGCGGTGTCGTCGGCGGTGAAGATCGGCGCCGACGGCCAGGTGATGCTCACGCGGGGGAGCTCGACGTCGTCCTCGAAGACCGCGCGCCGCTCGCCCCGCAACGTGACGGGAGCCGGCGTCGGCGCCGGCCGCCCACCGCGGGAGGGCACGTCGTCGAACCAGCGCTGCACGAGCGCCCGCGCCTTTGCCGGCTTGAAGTCGCCGACGAGGATCAGGATGCAGTTCTCGGGAGCGTAGTGGGTCGTGAAGAAGCGCTTCACGTCCTCGAGGTTGGCGGCGCTGAGGTCCTCCATCGACCCGATGACGGGCCACGAGTAGGGGTGGCCCTTCGGCCACAGCAGCGCCGGCGTGGCGAGCATCGCCTGGCCGTAGGGGCGGTTCTCATAGCTCTGGCGACGCTCGTTCTTCACGACGTCGCGCTGTCCGTCGACGAGGCTCTCGCTCAGCTGGTCGACGAAGAAGCCGAGGCGGTCGCTCTCGAGAAACAACATGAGTTCGAGCGCGTTCGCGGGCGCTTCCTCGAAGTAGTAGGTGGCGTCCTCGCTGGTCCAGGCGTTGTTGGTGCCGCCGGCCGCCTCGAGCCACTCGTCGAACTTCCCCTCGGGGACGTTCTTGCTGCCCTCGAACATGAGGTGCTCGAAGAGGTGCGCGAAGCCGGTCCGCCCCGGCGTCTCGAAGGCCGAGCCGGTGCGGACGCGCAGGCCCATGTGGACGCGCGGCACGGCGTGGTCCTCGACGAGGATCACGGTCAGACCGTTCTTGAGGGCGAAGCGCTCGTGGGGGATCGACAGCGGCGCAGCCGTCGCCGTCGACGTCACAAGCGTCGCGAGTGCGATGGCGGCCATGGCACGGAGGGAACGAACACGCATGACCGCACCCTCGCACACCCCGCTGCCGGGCTGCACGGTCAGGCCGGTGGGCGCTTCTGCAGGCCGTAGAAGATGCCGGCCAGGGCCGGGACGGCGACACCGAGGGCGAAGCCGAGCGTCCACTCCCGCTTCGCGAGAACGACGTAGAGGGCGACGCCGAACATCAGCACCATCGAGCCGGTGAAGGCGAAGAGCAGCCGCGGCACGACCGCGCGCTGATCGATGATGGCGAAGTAGCCGCCGGCCAGCACCCAGAGGTTCAGGGTCGCGAGGCCCCCGCCGACGAGGAAGCCCGTCGTCGTCGAGAAGCCCTGACCGTGCCAGAGGTCCATCAGGCCGATGAGCAGGGCGACGCCGAGCGTCGTCGCGAGGCTCGTGCGGACCAGCCGCCGCAGGTCCTGCGCCATGACGCCGAGCTTGCCCTCCACCGTCGGCGGGGCCGTCTCGTCGACGATGTACTCGTCGTCCTTCCACCCGGGGGCCGTCCCCCAGGCGTCGTCGACGACCTCCCCCTGCACCGGTTCGCCGTTTTCAGGTCGTTCCGTCATGGTCACTCCCGGGCGGCGGTGGTGTGGCGTCGTCGGCTGCGGACAGCGACTTCTGCCAGGCGATGAGCCGGACGATGGCGTTGATGGCGGCGCCGAGGCCCGCGAGGAGCCCGACGGTGATCCCGATCGGCGCGATGTGGAAGTGGTCGTCGGCGAGCTTGCCGAGCACCGCGCCGACGATCACCGACATCGGGATCTCGAGCGCATAGAGGTGGGCCTTGCCGGCCTGCCGCTTCATGCGGTTGCGCTCGTCGTCGGCGATGGCCCGCAGGTCGCGGTACTGCTTCTGGCGCCACTCCTCGACGCTCACAGCGACAGCTCCTCCCGGCGACGCAGCCGCCGGATGTTGTCGCCGTGACGGGCGACGATGACGACAAGGCAGGCGATCATCGGCAAGAGCCGCACATCGACGGGGCCCAGCACGAAGAGGGCCGCGACGACGACGACGGCGGCACTCAACGACGACACCGACACGACCCGCGAGGCGAGGAACGCAACGGCGAAGGCCCCGAGTCCGTAGGCCGCGACCTCGGGGTGCAGCGCCAGCAGGACGCCGAGGCCGGTGGCGACGCCCTTGCCGCCCTTGAAGCGCAGCCAGGGCGTGAAGCAGTGCCCGAGCAGGGCCGCGAGGCCCACGAGCCCACCGAGCAGCCCGCTCTCGAGGCTGCTGGTGCCCGCGGGCGGCCACAGCCCGACGGCGAACGCGGGCAGGGCGCCCTTGAGGGCGTCGAGGATGAGCGTCACGACGCCGAGCTTCTTGCCGACGACGCGGGCGACGTTGGTGGCGCCGATGTTGCCGCTGCCGCGGGTGCGGACATCGGTCTTGCCGACGACGAGGGCGAGGATCAGGCCAAACGGGATCGAGCCCGAGAGGAAGCCGGCCGCGCACCACGACAGTGTGGCGAGCGTGTGGTGCTGCAGCAGGGACGAAAACGGCTCCACGCAGCAGTCGTAGCAGGCCGCCGGGGCGTCGTCTGCCGGCTCGCGCGAGGCATTGACGATCCCGCCGCCCCCCGAAACGATCCGACACCCGCCGCTCCGGAGGACTGCATGACCGCTCGCCCCCGCGTCGCCCTCGAGTTCATCGATGAGCGAGGCAACGTCGTGGTGGCGGTCGACAGCGGCGCCCGCTTCGGTGGCACCATGCGCCGGGTCGTCGAGAGCCTCGACGTCGGCACCGCCCACGACGTCATGCTCATCTTCGGCGACGAGCCCGCGACGATGGTCGTCAGCGTCGTGCACGGCGGCCTCGTTCGTCCCGGCGCCGTCGCCCAGGTCGAGGTCGTCACCGTCGACGTCGGCGGCATCCGTCTCGCGCCGCCACCGCCGCCACCGTCGGCGTCGGCTGCGCTCTCGATCGCGCCGAGCCAGGCTGGCCTCGTGGGCCATCTCGGTGAGCTGCCGATGGCCGAGCTCGTCCAGCTCCTGTGCGCCACGCGTCGCACCGCCACCGTCGAGCTCACGGTGGCCGGTGACGTCGTCGGCGTCATCTGCTTCGCCGACGGGCGCGCGGTCTTCGCCCGCACCACCGGCGGCGCCGTCGGCGTCGACGCCTTCTACGCCCTCGCTGCTCTCGAGCGCGGCGACTTCGCCGTCTACTACGGGCGACAGGCCCACGCGGCCAACATCACCGAGGACACGCTCTTCCTCCTGCTCGAGGCCGCCCGCCGCGCCGACGAGGCGCGCCGCAACGTCGAGGAGGCCCTCGCCCTCGAGACGCTGGCCTCGCTCGAGGATGCCCTTGATGGCGCCCTCGATGGCTCGACGGCCTCCGACGCCGCCGCCGCCCCGGTCGTAACGACCGCGCCGCCGCTGCCCCGTCGCGCGCGTCCCGCCGACGCGCGGGGCGAGGCGACCCAGCCCGGTCGACGCACGAGTGGCTCGGGCCTGTTCTCGGGCTTCTTTGAAGAGTTCTCCGAGGCGCGCGCCTCCCAGCAGCGCGAGGGCCGCGAGCAGCGGCGCGCCGAGCGTCGGGCCGCCCGGGAGCGCGCGTCGGCGTCGGCGCCGTCCCGTTCGACGTCGCGCCAGGTGCCGGACGACGGCGGTGGCTTGCGGGTCGTGCGCCTCTCAGACCTCCGCACCGACGACATCGTGGTCGCGCCGCCGTTTGCGTCGCTGGCGTTTGCCGCCGACCACAGCGGCGTCGGCGACCGCGACACCGACATCATCGCGGCTCCGTCGTCGGCGGCCTCGGGCGGCTGAGCCCGCGACACACGACGGGCCTCAGCCCTTCTTCGCGCGCGCCGCCGCCACCTGGGCCTCCAGGGCTTCGAGGCGGGCGCGGATCTCCTCTTCCCGACCGATCGCCTTCGGGGCGTAGTAGCGGGCCCCCTTGAGGGCCGCCGGCAGGTAGTCGTCGACGACGAAGCCGCCGTCGTGATCGTGGGGGTATTGGTAGCCGGCGCCGTAGCCGAGCTCGGTCATCAGCTTTGTCGGCGCGTTGCGCAGGTGCATGGGCACCGGCAGCGAGCCGTGGGCGACGACGTCCTTGCGGGCCGCCTTCCACGCCAGATAGCTCGCGTTCGATTTCGGCGCCGAGGCCAGATAGGTGATGGCGTGCGCGATGGGGATGGCGCCCTCGGGCATGCCGACCAGCTGGAAGGCCTGCAGCGCCGACGTCGCCATCACAAGCCCCATCGGGTCGGCGTTGCCGACGTCCTCGCTGGCGAAGATCACCATCCGTCGCAGCACGAAGATCGGGTCCTCGCCGGCCTCGAGCATGCGGAAGGCGTAGTAGAGGGCGGCGTCGGGATTGCTGCCGCGCATCGACTTGATGAAAGCCGAGACGACGTCGTAGTGCTGCTCGCCGTCCTTGTCGTACATGAGGACGCGGCGCTGGACCGCGGCCTCGACGTCGCTGCGCTCGATGGTGGTGCGGCCCTCGGCCTCGCACAGATCGGCGGCCACCTCGAGCGACGTGAGCAGCTTGCGGGCGTCGCCGCCGGCGGCGGCCACCAGCACCTTGCGGGCGACGTCGTCGACGGCGAGGCCCCGGTCCTTCAAGCCGAGCTCGCTCGACAGCGCCTTGTCGACGAGGCTCTTCAGGCCGTCGGGCGTGACGCTCTTGAGGACGAGCACGCGGCAGCGGGACAGCAGCGCCGGGTTCACCTCGAAGGAGGGGTTCTCCGTCGTCGCGCCGATCAGCGTGACGACGCCCTTCTCGACGTGGGGCAGCAGCGCGTCCTGTTGGCTCTTGTTGAAGCGGTGGATCTCGTCGACGAACAGGATCGTGGGCAGGCGCTGCTCCGCCCGCAGGCGGCGCGCGTCCTCGACGGCCCGGCGCAGGTCGGCCACGCCGGCGAGCACCGCCGACAGCTTGATGAAGCGGGCGTTGACCTCGTGGGCCAGGCACTCGGCGATCGTCGTCTTGCCGGTGCCCGGCGGCCCCCACAGGATGATGCTCGGCACCCGTCCCTGCTTGATGCAGCGGGCGAGGATCCCGGCCGGTCCGGTGAGGTGATCCTGGCCGACGACATCGCCGAGCCGACGCGGGCGCAGCCGCTCGGCCAGCGGGACGCCAGTGGGGTCGGTTTCGGCAGCGGCCTCGAACAGATCCATCGCGCCAGCAGCGTCGTCGTCGTCGTCGTCGTCGTCAACGCGGGGCGGGGCAAAGAAAGAGGGCCGGCATTGGCCGGCCCCCTTCACGCGGTCGTCGTCGTCGACGTCAGCGCGCGACCTTGAACTCGACGCGGCGGTTCTGCGCCTTGCCGGCCTTGGTCCGGTTGCTGGCGATCGGCTGGGTCTCGCCGTAGCCGATGGCTTCGAGGATCGCCGGGTCGACGCGCTCCTTCTCGATGAGCCAGGCGCGGACGCTGTTGGCGCGATCCTGCGACAGGCGCATGTTGAAGTCGTCGTCGCCGACGTCGTCGGTGTGGCCCTCGACCGTCACGCGGCTCAGGTTGGAGTCGCGGATGGCCTCGCCGACCTCAGCGAGCAGCTTGGCGCTGATCGGCTTGATCGAGGCCTTGCCGGTGTCGAACTGCACCTGCTGCTTGATCTCGATCTTGTCCTTCTTGATGACGATGAGCTTGAACTTCTTCGGGCAGCCGTTCTTGCTCGGGTCGTCCTCGTTCTTGATGCCTGGCTCCTTCGGGCAGCCGTCTTCGTCGTCGAAGAAGCCGTCGCCGTCGGTGTCGGGCCGCGGGCAGCCGTGGCGCTCCGGGTTCGTCGCCTTCTGGTCGATGCCCTTCTCGTCGGGGCACTTGTCCTCGATGTCGGCGAAGGTGTCGCCGTCCTTGTCCGGGCAGCCGCGCGTCTCGACCGGGCCGGGCACCATCGGGCAGGCGTCCACCGTGTCGAGGATGCCGTCCTTGTCGTTGTCGAGCTCGGGGCAGCCGTCCTGGTCCTCGAAGCTGTCGATGTCTTCCTTCGCCACCTCGGGCGTGCCGGTCGTGCAGGTGTCGCAGGTCGGGGCCGGGACCTCGCGGCCGGCGCCGTCGACCGTCGGCAGCAGCGGGCAGCCGGCGGTGCAGTCCTCGACGCCGTCGCCGTCGACGTCGACGTCGGGGCGGCCGTCGGCGTCACGATCGCCGTCGATGTCCTCGGGCGCGTCGGGGCAGACGTCGGCCTTGTCGTTGATGCCGTCGCCGTCGCGATCGCCGTACGGGCAGCCGTCGTTCTCCTTCGGTCCGGGCGTGTTGGGGCACTTGTCGAGCGGGTCGAGGACGGTGTCCTTGTCGTTGTCGGGATCTGGGCAGCCGTCTTCGTCCTCGAAGAGATCCTTGTCCTCGGGCTGCTCGGGGCAGGCGTCGACCTCGTCGAGGATGCCGTCCTCGTCCTTGTCGGTCTTCGCCTTCACGAACACGCGCCTGGGGGCGCACTCGCGCGAGCCGGCGAGGGCGGCGCGGGCGTTCTCCTGCGCGATCTCCATGTGGGCTTCGGCGCGGATGAAGTCGCCCTGGGCGAGCTCGTTCTCGGCGAAGTCGACGTGGGACTCGGCGAGGGCGAGCTCACGTGGCGTGCAGGTGTAGGCGCCCGACTGGCGGGCCTTCTCGATGTCGGCGCGGACGACGGGGCCCTGGGCCGAGATCTTCGGGCCGACGCAGGCGGTCGCGCCGAAGATCACGACGGCGCCGATGGCGACGCCGGCGATGAGGAGACGGCGTGGGCTCATGGCTGCTCCGGCTGCGGCGCCTTGACGTCGATGCGCTTGATGGTGACGGAGGCCTTCGGGGCGGTGCCGTCGGCGGCAGGGGCCGGCGCGTCGGGCGGGGCGTCGAGGTGCTTCGCCTTCTCGTCGCTGGCGCGCTTCGTCCCGCGCTCGGCGGCCTCGGCTGCCTTGTAGGCGTAGTCGATGGCGGGGCCGTAGTCGGCGTAGCCGAGCTCCTCATGGGCCTTGTGGAGGTACTCCTCCGCCGATGTGTACTCGTAGGGCGCGTAGCGCTCGGCCTCGGCCGCCTTCGCAGCGGCGAGCTTCGCCTCGGCGTCCATGATCATCGAGGTGGAGATGATGGGACCGCAGCCACCGAGGGTGAGGACCCCGGGCAGGAGCAGCCATCGCCAGGCAGGGGAGGGCGAAGCCATAGAGAGGTGGGATACCGCCGCCGGCGCAAGATGGTCAACTTTCGGGGCTTTGTCGCCGGACCGACCGGTTGTGACCGCGCGCGCTTTGCACCGCGATCGGATCCCCGGCTACTGTCCGCGCTCCCCGCTTCAGGAGTGCAACATGGATATCGGCGCCGTCATCAAAGGACCCTTCGAAGACCAGGACTGGGTCAAGAAGATGCTGCTCATGGGCGTGGTCAACGTCCTCATCTGCATCACCATCATCGGCATCTTCGTCGGCGTCCCGAACCTCGTCGGTTGGGGCAAGGCCTACGCCCAGGAGCGCGCTCGTGGCGGCTCCACCCTGCCGGAGTTCGGCTTCAGCTACATCGGCGACGGCTACAAGGTCATCGTCGGCATGTTCATCTTCGGTCTCATCGCCGTCCTCGGCATGATCCCGATCTTCATCCTGAGCTTCGTCCTGGCGAAGATCGCCGAGCCCCTCGCGCTCATCGCCCTGCCGCTGCAGCTCGTCTACGTCCTCGTGCTCATGCCCGTTGGCGGCGTCATCATGGGCCGCATCTACATCGACGACGACATGATGGCCGGCACCGGCATCGTCTCGGCGATCATGACCGTCAAGGACAACATCGGCCCGAGCATGATGTACCTCGTGACCATGCTGGTCGTTGGCCTCATCGGCGGCGCCATGGGCATCGTGCCCCTCATCGGCGGCATGTTTGGCGCGGCCTTCCAGGCGGCGGCCGGCGCCATTGCCGTGGTGCAGTTCCGCAACGCCCTCGGCGGTCGCTGAGACGCTCGGCCGGCGTAGCGCCTGCGGGCGCCTGGAGGAGGCCCCACCCGGGGCCTTCTCCTTTTCTGGAAAGATCCCGTGCGCTCCGGCTTGCGTCGGCCGTCCCCATCCGGTAGCCATGCGCCGTCTCTTTCCGATCGCCGCGGGGACGCGGCCCAAAGGTCACACGACATGACGACGACCACTGCGCAGAACAAGGATGGCGAAAAGGGCGGCAAGCGTGGCGGCAACGCCAACCGTCGCCGGCTGCAGGATTTCTTCCTGCAGAACAAGGACATCAAGATCGACTACAAGAACCAGGACCTGATGCGCCGGTTCCTGTCCCCCGAGGGCAAGATCCTCCCGGGTCGTCGCACCGGCCTCACCGCCGTCAATCAGCGCAAGATCACCCGCGCGATCAAGCAGGCCCGCGCCGTCGGCCTCCTGCCCTTCACGAACCACGACGCCTGACGGTTGCACCGTCGACGACGTCTGAGGCTGCCGGTCACGGCGGCCTCTTTGTCTTTGCCAGCGATGTCGGGCTGTCCCTGCCGAGGCAGACGCCGCCGACCCCGACGACGACGACGACGCTGGACGACGGCGCTGGACGACGGCGCGGCGGCGACGCGCAGGTGCCCGTGATCCTGCGGTTTCCGCGTTGACGCCCTCGCGGGCCTGCCTACTGTGCAGGAGTCACGTCCACCCTCAGGAACACCCCGCCAACCCCCTGCTTTTTCGTCGCTTTCTCTCTCGGAGGACACCATGGGCAAGATCATTGGCATCGACCTCGGCACCACCAACTCCTGCGTGGCCATCATGGAGGGCGGCGAGCCCAAAGTGATCGCGAACGAGGAGGGCGCCCGCACCACCCCGTCCGTCGTGGCCTGGGCCAAGGACGGCGAGGTCCTCGTCGGCACCGTCGCCCGTCGTCAGGCGGTGACGAACCCGAAGAACACCGTCTACAGCGCCAAGCGCTTCATCGGCCGTCGCTTCGACGAGGCCCAGGGCGAGATGAAGCGCGTGCCCTTCGAGGTGCTGCGCGGCAAGAACGGTGAGCCCGTCTTCAAGATCCAGGACAAGGAGGTCACGCCGCCCGAGGTTGGCGCCAAGGTGCTGCAGAAGCTCAAGCGCGCCGCCGAGCAGTACCTCGGCGAGACGGTCACCGAGGCGGTGATCACCGTCCCCGCGTACTTCAACGACTCGCAGCGCCAGGCCACCCGCGACGCCGGCCGCATCGCCGGTCTCGAGGTGAAGCGCATCATCAACGAGCCGACGGCGGCGGCGCTCGCCTACGGCCTCGACAAGCAGAAGGAAGAGAAGATCGCCGTCTACGACTTCGGCGGCGGCACCTTCGACATCTCGGTCCTCGAGGTCGGCGAGAACGTCGTCGAGGTCATCGCGACCAACGGCGACACCCACCTCGGCGGCGACGACGTCGACAACATCGTGATGGACTACCTCATCGCGGAGTTCAAGAAGGAGACCGGCCTCGACGTCAGCAATGACAAGATGGTCGTGCAGCGCCTCAAGGAGGCCGCCGAGAAGGCCAAGATCGAGCTGTCGTCGGTGATGCAGACCGAGGTCAACCTGCCGTTCCTCACGGCCGACGCCACCGGTCCGAAGCACATGAACCTCACGATGACGCGCGCCAAGCTCGAGCAGCTGATCGCGCCCCTCGTCGAGCGCAGCCTCGAGCCGTGCCGCAAGTGCCTCGCCGACGCGAAGCTCAAGCCGAGCGAGATCGACCAGGTCGTCCTCGTCGGCGGCAGCACGCGCATCCCGATGGTGCAGGAGGCCGTGAAGAAGTTCTTCGGCAAGGAGCCCAACCGCTCGGTGAACCCCGACGAGGTCGTGGCCCTCGGCGCGGCCGTGCAGGGCGGTGTCCTCGCCGGCGACGTGAAGGACCTGCTGCTCCTCGACGTGACCCCGCTCAGCCTCGGCATCGAGACCCTCGGCGGCGTCAACACGGTGCTCATCCCGCGCAACACGACGATCCCGACGAAGAAGTCCGAGACCTTCTCGACGGCGTCCGACAGCCAGACCTCCGTCGAGGTCCACGTGCTGCAGGGCGAGCGTGAGATGGCCCGCGACAACCGCACCCTGGGTCGCTTCCACCTCGACGGCATCCCGCCGGCGCCGCGTGGCATGCCCCAGATCGAGGTCACCTTCGACATCGACGCCAACGGCATCGTGAACGTCTCGGCGAAGGACAAGGCGACGGGCAAGGTCCAGCACATCACCATCACGGCGTCGTCGGGCCTGTCCGAGGCCGAGATCCAGAAGATGGTGAAGGACGCCGAGGCCCACGCCGCCGACGACAAGAAGCGCCGTGAGCTCGTCGAGGAGCGCAACAAGCTCGACAACATGGTCTACAACATCGAGAAGATGCTCTCGGAAAACGGCGACAAGGTCTCCGCCGAGTCGAAGGCGCCCGTCGAGGCGGCCCTCAAGGACGCCAAGAGCAAGCTCGACAGCCAGGACCTCGCGGTGCTGAAGGCGGCCCACGACGACCTCACCAAGGCCAGCCACAAGATGGCCGAGGAGCTCTACAAGGCCAGCTCGGCCCAGCCGAACCCGGCGGCTCCGGAGGCCGATGCCGGCGCGCCGAAGGCGGACAAGAAGGATGGCGGTGACGACGTCGTCGACGCCGAGTTCGAAGAGTCGCCCCGCAACTGAGGCGACGCAGGCCGAACGAACGAAGAGGGCGCCCGACGGCGCCCTCTTCCTTTTTCATCGGCCTTTGGCCGATGAATGTATGGATTATTCGCACCCCGAAGGGTGCGAATTCCGTGCGGTGCGGCCGCGAGGCGATCACCCAGGCTCGCGCCACTGCCGCGTCGTCGTCGTCAGCTGTCCCGCCTGTCGCGTCGTGAAGACGCAGCGATAGCTCGCCGGCCTCGCCGTGACGACGACGTCGACGCCGACGAGTTCGCCGTCGTCGCCGACGCTGCCGAGCTCGCCGTCCCACCGCCAGGCGCCGTCACAGCGCCACGGGGCCTCGCGCAGCTCGGGCTCGTCGACGTGCCAGGCAGCGGCGTCGACCAGCACGAGACGCATCATCTCGTCGACGCCGGCGGGCAGGGCCCACAGGATCGCGAGCCCCTCACCGAGCTCGAAGCGGAAGTCGAGGTGGCCGTCGTCGTCGACCTCGATGACGAACGCGTCGAGGTCACGGTCGCCGCAGCGGCTGCCGCGGGGCGGCTTCAAGGTGATGACGCGCATTGCAGGGGCTCCGCTTCCAGAAACGACAAAGGGCGCCCGATGGGCGCCCTCGTCGAAGACCGACACCTCACGGTGCCGGGCGGCCTCACTCGGCGGCGGCGGCGACCGGCGCGGCGATGATCGACACGCGCTTCTTGTCCTTGCCAGCGCGCTCGAACTTCACGTGACCATCGACGAGCGCGAACAGGGTGTGGTCGCGGCCGATGCCGATGTTCTTGCCGGCGTTCACCTTGGTGCCACGCTGACGGATGATGATGTTGCCGGCGGTGACGAAGGTGCCGTCGGAGCGCTTGACGCCGAGGTACTTCGGGTTGGAATCACGGCCGTTGCGGGTGGAGCCTTGGCCTTTTTTGTGCGCCATCTTTGCACCTGTGGTCGTCTCGCGACGACATCGAAGGAGGTTGGGGAACGGACTGGCTGCGACGACGCCGGCGGCGTCGCCGACTCAGCCGGAGATCTTGTTGATCTGGACGATCGTGTAGCGCTGGCGGTGGCCCATGTGCTTCACGTAGTCGCCAGGGCGACGCTTGAGCGGGTAGAGCTTCTGACCCTTCCAGCCCTCGCCATCGGCGCCGTTGTCGACGACGGTCGCGGTGACCGAGGCGCCGGCGACGGTGGGCTTGCCCACCTTCGTGCCGCCCTCGCCACCCGTCAGGAGGACCTTGTCGAAGGTCAGGGTGTCGCCCTTCTTCTTGCCCGCGACGAGGTCGATCTTGAGCTTCTCGCCCTCGGTGACCTGGTGCTGGCTCGCGCCCGCGACGATGACTGCATAACGACCGGCCATGACCTTACTCCTCACCGCACGTCCTCACGGACGGGCTGATCCACAAAGAGGAGCGCAGTCCACCGTCTCCGACGCGGCCTGTCAACCCTCCCGCCACGGTCCGCGGTGGGAGGGACCGGTCGGCGGGGCGTGGCGGCGTCGTCGCGTCGTTCCAGTGCGGCGGCAGGTCCCACGACGCGGCCGTGGCCCTGGATCGGGCAGAGCCAGTCTTGGCCCTCTCCGGACGAAGCCCCTAGATTGACCCCATGAGTTTCCCCGTCCGCTTCGGCAAGTTCCTCCTGCTCGAGCGCGTGAACGTCGGCGGCATGGCCGAGGTGTTCAAGGCAAAGGCGACGGGGGTCGCCGGCTTCGAGCGCATCCTCGCCATCAAGCGGATCCTGCCGAACCTCGTCGAGGACGACGAGTTCATCCGCATGTTCATCGACGAGGCGCGGATCGCCGTCCAGCTCAACCACGCCAACATCGTCCAGATCTACGAGCTCGGGAAGCAGGGCGAGCACTACTACATCGCCATGGAGTACATCCCGTCGAGGGACCTCCGCGGCATCCTCGACCGACTGCGCGCCAGCGGTCAGCTGATGCCCATCGCCCAGGCGGCCTACATCACCGCGAAGGTCGCCGAGGGCCTCGACTACGCCCATCGTCGGAAGGACCCCCAGGGCAACCCGATGAACATCATCCATCGGGACGTCTCGCCGCAGAACGTCCTCGTGGGCTTCGAGGACGAGGTCAAGGTCATCGACTTCGGTATCGCCAAGGCCGCCAACCGCGCGAGCAAGACGCAGGCGGGCGTCCTCAAGGGCAAGTTCGGCTACATGTCGCCGGAGCAGGTGCGCGGCCTGCCGATCGATCGCCGCAGCGACATCTTCGCCGTCGGGGTCCTGCTCTACGAGATGCTCACCGGTGAGCGCCTCTTCATCGGCGAGAGCGACTTCTCGACGCTGGAGCGCGTACGCAACGCCGACGTCATCGCGCCGACCAACTTCAACAAGAAGATCTCGCCGCAGTTGGAGCAGATCGTCCTCAAGACCCTCGCCCGCGAGGTGGAGGACCGCTACCAATGGGCGAGCGAGCTCGCCCGTGACCTGCAGCCGTTCATGAGCGACGCCACCGGCGCCTACAACGCCCGCCGCGTGTCGGGGTCGATGCGCGAGATGTACACGGCCGAGGTGGCCCTCGAGAAGAAGAAGCTCGAGGAGTTCATGCAGCTCAACGCCGACGGCGTGGCCCGCGGCAGCGCCGCGCCGGGCAGCGTGCTGCCCCTGCCGCAGCGGCAGCCCGAGGTCTCGTCGATGGCGGCGAATCGACCCCCGCCGCAGCTGCTCGACGACGACGACGCCGGCGCCGACGAATTCGGCGAGGACAAGACCTTCGTCATCGAGGCCAGCGCCGCCGGCAAGGCCCTCGGCAACGCCGGCGTGCCCACCGATCCCCATGCGGGCCGCCAGCCCGCGATCGGCACCGACGCCTCGGAGGAGGAGGTCTCGCTCTACGGCGGTGACGACGACGACGACGACGACGCCCGCACCCTCGTCGGCGCCGAGAACCCCTACTACAACCCGACCGCCTCGGGCTCGGGCAAGCCGGCCGCGCCGACCCGCCCGGCGGCGATGGCGACGATGGAGCAGCCGGCGTCGCTGCCGTCGTCACCCCCGATGCCGGCGGCGCGGGCCCCCCAACCGCCACCGCCGCCGTCACCACCGCCCGCGCGTGGTGGCTTCGATCCCGTGGCCGCCGCGATGGCCGACGAGGACGCCGACGCCCTGATGGCGATCAGCGGCTCGTCGGCGGCGACGAACCGCCCGTCCGTGCCCTTCGGCGTCGAGCCCGCGATCGCATCGATGCCGACGTCGCCGACGCCGATGGCGACGATGACGCCGCCGTCGTCGATGCCGCCGTCTTTGCCGCCGTCGACGCGACAGCCGGCCAATGACGACGTCGACGTCGCTGTGGCCGCCGCCCCCACGAAGCCGGTGCCCTGGGTCCCCGTGGGCGTGGCGGCCGCGGCCTCGGCACTGCTGCTCCTCGCGTCGATCGGCTTCGTCGTCGGGCGCATGGGCGGCGAGGCGAGCGCGCCCGAGCTGGTGCTGAGCCCTGTGGGAGCTCCGCCGGCGGGGCTTGTCGTCTCCCTCGACGGCAACGAGGTGGGGCGGGCCCTGCCGCTCACGGTCCCGCTCCCCGAGGGCGACCACACCCTCGAGGTGATCGCCGCCGGCGCGCCCGTCGTGAAGCGCACGGTGAAGGGCACCGGCGGCACCGTCCGCCAGCCGATCTACTTCCCCGAGCAGGCTCCCGCCGGCGACACCCCACCTGCCGGGGCGCCCCCCGCCATCGCTGGTGGCTGGCGTCTGCAGCTCGCCGCCATCGCCGACGACGGCTCGCCTGTCGACGGTGCCGAGGTGTTCGCCAACGGCCGGCCCCTTGGCGTCACGCCGCTTGAGGCGGAGCTCGATCCGGCGCTCGAGACCGTGTCCATCAAGGTGCGCAAGGACGGCTTCGCCGCTCACGAGCTGTCGCTCGTCCGCAACGGCCGGCGCGTCGTCGGACCGGCCACCGTCGCCCTCGTCCGCGGCGCCCGTGGCACCGAGACGCCGCCGCCGCCGCCGGCCCCCGAGCCTGCGCCGGCGCCGACGCCGGTGGCGATGAACAGCCAGCCGCCGCCGCCGCCGCCCGAGCCTGCGCCGGCACCGGCGCCCGCCCCCGCGCCTGCACCGGCTCCCGCGCCGGCGCCGTCGCCGTCGCCAGCTCCTGCCCCGGCGCCTGCGCCGGCGCCGGCCGCCGCGCCGCCGGCGAAGAAGACCGCCGAAATCCAGCTCGGCACGAGCCCCTACGCCGAGACCACGATCGATGGCCGCAAGTACGGCATGACGCCGTTCTTCGGGCCCCGCACGCTCACGCTGCCGGTGGGCAATCACAAGGTCGAGTTCTTCGACAAGGTGAACAACAAGAAATACCGGTACCAGCTCAAGCTGAAGGCGCCTGACCCGAACAACAAGGTCGTCATCCAGTTCAACAAGAGCGACCCGCCCAAGGTCGAGGGTCAGGTCGAGCTCAAGAAGCTCGATTGAGGGAGGCCGCGTGGACTACATCGACGACGACGACGACAACAAGAAGTCGAAGGGCAAGAAGCACGACGAGTTCGAGTGCCCGGAGTGCAACGCCCACAACCCGGTTCCCGACGGCTACGACGACGGCTCCGAGGTCCAGTGCTTCTACTGCGGCTGTGAGTTCAAGGCCGTCCTGCAGAACGGCCGCTTCAAGTTCAAGTCGCTCTGACGACGGCGGGCGCCCCGGGGCGCCCGTCGCACATCAGGACGGTGCCGACGTCACGGGCTCAGGCCTTCGGCCGGTCGCGGATGGCGACGGTGATGATGGCTTCGCTGGCGCGCTCGCCGTCGACGCTGCTCTTGCCCTGGACCTTGATGATGCCGCGACGGCTCTGCAGCAGCTCCACCTCGAGGTCGAGGCGATCACCGGGTTCGACGAGCCGACGGAACTTCACCTCGTCCATGCTCATGAGGAAGGCGACCTGCTTGCCGGGGTTGAAGCCGTCGAGCGACGACGTGAGGAACGCCGACGCCTGGGCGAGGGCCTCGAGCTGCAGCACGCCGGGCATGATCGGCATGCCGGGGAAGTGGCCGTTGAAGAAGGGCTCGTTCGCCGAGACGTTCTTGTAGGCCTTCACGCGCTTGCCGGCCTCCACCTCGACGACGCGGTCGACGAGGAGGAAGGGGTAGCGGTGGGGCAGGATCGCCGTGATGTCGGCCCACTTCTTCGCGGTGGTATCGATGGTGGCGGGCGTGGTCGTCTCGGTCATTCGGTGCTCCTCGTCGAATGGGGGGAGGTGTGGTCGCGCTCAAGGGCCCGCAGGCGCCGCTCGACGTCGTCGAGGCGCTTGAGGCGGGCCATCGCCTTGAGCCAGGCGTGGTGGGCGAAGGCGGGGGTGCCGGAGAGGACGGCACCGGCGTCGACGACGTCGTGGGTGACGCCGGCCTGGCCGCCGACGCGGACGCCGGCGGCGATGCGCACGTGGGGGTTCACGCCGCTCTGGCCGGCCAACGTGCAGCCGTCGCCGACGGTGACGTGGCCGGCGATGCCGGTCTGGGCGACGACGACGACGTCATCGCCGAGGACGACGTCGTGGCCGATCTGCACGAGGTTGTCGACGCGACAGCGGGCGCCGAGGCGGGTGTCGCGCAGCAGGCCGCGGTCGATGCAGACGTTGGCCCCGATCCAACAGTCGTCGCCGACGACGACGCCGGCGACTCCGGGCATGGGGACGCCGTCGTCGTCGAAGACGAAGCCGTCGTCGCCGAGCACGCTGCCCGGACCGATGCGGACGCGCGCGCCGAGCCGCACGCCCCGCCGCAGGATCACGCCCGGATCGAGGACGCAGCCGCTGCCGACCACGACGCCGCCCTCGAGGACGCAGCCGGCGGCGATGACGACGTCGGCGGCGACAACGGCGTCGCTGGCGACGACGGCGCTTTCGTGCCGCTTGGTCGGGGCCGGCCGCGGGTGCAGGGCGGCGATGGCGAGGCGTAGGGCGCGGGAGGGGGCGTCGGCGACGAGGACGGCGCAGGGCAGCTCGTGGGCATGCTCAGCGGCGAAGTCGACGTCGGCGATGACGGCGCTGGCCCCGGTGGTGTGGGCCGCCTGGCGATCGTGCGCGTGGCCGATGAACGCGACGGCCCCCGCAGACGCGTCGGCGACGGCCGCGACGTGGGTGACGTCGACGTCGCCGTCGCCGAGCAGGCGGGCGTCACAGAGGGTGGCGAGCGCGCCGAGCTTCATGGGGCCGCAGGGCCTGCGCTCACTTCTTCTTGCCGTAGGCGGCGTTGTAGCGGCGGATCAGCTCGTTGGTGACGTCGAGGGAGGGCTTGAAGTACGGCACGGCGGTGCGCTCGACGATGGCGTCGAAGCCGTCTTCCTCGCCGACCTGGCGCAGGATGATCGCCATCTTCTCGAAGATGCGGGCGGTGGCCTCCTGCTCGCGCTTGGAGAGGTCCTGCTGGAGCGTCATGTAGATCTGCTGGACCTCCATGAGCTTGCGCTGGAGCTCGGCGACCTTCTCGGCCTTCTTCTCCGGCGTCATCATCGTCGCCTGGGCGTCGAGCTCGTCCTTCATCTGCTTGAGCTCGTTCTGGCGGGCGTCGAGCTGCTTCTGCTTCTCGTCGAACTCCTTCTTGAGCGACGCCTTGGCGGCGGCGCCCTCCTCGACCTCGTTGAGGGCGCGCTGGAGGTCGACGATCCCGATCTTGCCCTGGGCGGCGGCGGGCACGGCGGCGAGGAAGAAGGCGGCGACGACGGCGAGGAAGACAGCGCGCATGAGAACTCCAGCAGGGGTACGGCTCCGACGCGTCAGGCCACCCAAGGCTTCACGCCATAGCAGGCGGGCGGGGGCAGGGAAGGGGCCGACCTGGTTCGTGGGACTCCGACGCAGACGGAGGAACTGTCGGCGCCGGAGTCCCACGAACCAGGTCGGGTTTCCTCCTGCCTTCGGGCGCAAGCGCCCGAAGGCCCTGCCGAGGGGGCCTGGCAGGTTGCTGAAGAAGGCCGCCCTGGGCCTTCTTCAGCAACCCTG
>Ga0172372_10000507_pt1 | contig 59595 bp, 56 predicted proteins | sample LakKiv5m_2_FD_114544 | JGI IMG/M metagenome (GOLD analysis project Ga0172372, IMG submission 114544) | Freshwater microbial communities from Kabuno Bay, South-Kivu, Congo - kab_092012_9.5m | ecosystem: Environmental > Aquatic > Freshwater > Lake | place: Democratic Republic of the Congo...
GAAAGGTAGAGCAGATTTGCGAATAAGAGTATGGGAATGTGAATGCGGAAGTGTAAATCAACGCGATTTAAACTCCGCCAAGAACATACTTGCGCTTGGGCATAAGCGTCTAGCAGTAGGAATGACCCTCCTTTCAGGTGGGTGAGGATGTCAATGTTAATGATTATAAATCGCAAACTTGCGCTGAAAAGAATACTGGAAATGCGGACTGATCAGGGCATCTAACGGCTGATCCCAGGCCTCACGCGCCAAAGGAACATCCACAATCTGGAAATCATGGCACAGCCCGACCCGCAGTGGTGTGGTCGGGGCGCTGGCCAGCGTTTTATCATAATAGCCGCCGCCCATCCCAATCCGGGTTCCGCGTCGGTCACAGGCCAGTAAAGGCAGCAAGAGCAGATCAAGTTCGGAGACATGCCGGCCACGACTGGCCATCGGTTCCTGCATACCCAAACGATGGTGAGCAAAGCGTTTATGGCGATATTGACCTTGCTGGATACGCACCCAGACCAGCCGGTCATTCATATTGCAGATCATTGGTAAATACACCTGTTTACCTTGGGCAAAACAGAGTTCAATGATTTTAGTGGTATAAATTTCACCAAAAGCATGTAAATACACACCAATTCTCTGAGCCTGTCGATACGCCGGCCAGGCACGTAACCGCTGCAACACCTGCTGCTCAGCCTGACGTTGCTGAAAGCGGTTTAACTGGCGGCGTTGTTTGCGCAGCTGTTTACGGAGCTGAATCAGGTCGTGGGTCACAGAACAGGGCATAAAAATGAGTGGTGCCCGCAGTTTAATCCTTTCTGCACGACTTGCAAAGGGAGCAGGGCTGCTACGGATGTGCACTAATAAGGTGTATTGCAAAAACCGGAGCTTATTCATGCTCAATTTGCAAGATTAGATGGATTTCCGTCGAATTTTACAGCAAGCGGATAGATTTATAGGGCCTGTTGTCTTTATGCTGATGCAGTGTTGATACCTGAGTATGACAAGAACAAATTAAAAATGAACACATGGTTAGGAAAACAATAACATGGACTATAAAAATACCCTGCGTAAATATCTGCTGCCGGCCGTTTGTGCTATCACGGCATTCAGCGCCAGCGTTGCTCAGGCAGCCTCTACAGAAATGCCTGCACCGGCCAATTCCAAACAGGTTTTCTTTGTTGGCAATAACTGGGATGGAACGGTCACGGTGATTCGTCCTTCCGGTGATTTTGGCAAAGTGGGCGTGGTCAATATGATTCCTGACCGCAAAGAACGCTTATTAGAAATTCATTTAAATCCAGTGAAATTAATTGCCTACACTTACATTCAACAAACTGCAGGTGAGGGCAATGACCAGTTGGTGGATGATATGTATTCCACCCCAGATGGACAATCCATTGTAGCTTCACGTCCAAGTTTTGCCGATGTGGTATCCATCAACATTAAAACGGGCAAAATTAATTGGCGCACACCGGTAGAAGGCTTCCGTGCGGATCATATGGCGGTATCACCAGATGGTCAGCGTGTGGCGGTGTCAGCTTCTTCTGGTAATGTGGTGCATGTCTTGGACATTCATACCGGTAAAGAGCTGGGCCGTTTTGCAACGGGCGATAAGCCACATGAAAACATCTATTTTGCCAATGGCAGTAAAATTCTGAACTCGGCGATTGGGAATGTGGAAACCTCAATGGATGCACAGTGGCAGGATTTCACCAAGGGCAAACGCTATATTACCATCGCCGATGCCAATACCTATAAGGTGCTGAAAAAAATTGATTTGCGTCCGGCTTTAGATGCTTTTGGACGTAAAGACCTGTCGAACTCGGTACGTCCGATGGTGTTCAGTAAAGATGAAAGCAAGCTCTATGCGCAGGTATCTTTCTTTAATGGTCTGGTCGAATATGATTTAAAAACCGATAAAGTCACCCGTATTGGACAATTACCGGGCAGTAGTACAATTCCAAAAGACCGCAGCAAATGGGTAAATGATTCACGTCATCATGGTTTATCCATTAGTGCCGATGGGGAAAAGCTCTGTGTAGCAGGCACCATGGATGACTATGCCACTATTGTGGACCGGCGCACCTTACAGGCCACTCAGCTCATTCCGGCCGGTAAACCGTATTGGGCTACGCGCAGTCCAGATGGCAGAAGCTGTGTAATTTCAGAAAGTGAAACCGATGTGGTGACTGTGATTGATTTTGCAACGGGCAATAAAGTGTTGAGTGTGCCAGTGGGGAATCACCCACAGCGAGTACGTTTGGGTTATGCACCAAGCGATTGGTCGACGCCGTAATTTTTAAGCCGATCATAACAGGCAAAACATACTAAAACGCTCAAGACGATATTTGAATTGAGCGCATTTTAGAATGGTTTACCTATGGAGCATGCACATGAAAGGGACTCGATGGCTCGGTATTGGCTTTTTTGTTTTGGCTGTCGCGGTGTTGTTTACCGTGGTGTATATGTTTCAACCGCCGAATAAGACTGTTTCGGAAACAGTATGGGTGAAACCGAACGCAGCTTCCACAGAGATAGAAACAACGCAAAGTCTATTTTCAGATGAATCTGAAAATGTAATTGAAACAAACGCTATGCTAGAGCGTGCTGCGGTATCTGCAGTTGAAATGCAGCAATTAATCCAGCAACGTGATCAGTTGTATTTAGGCTTTGAGCAAATTAGTACAGGGTTAAGCCAAGGGCAAAAACCTGATTTAAACCGTGTACAAAGTATGTTGCTACAGCAGGAACAATTGGTACAAGCAGGCGTATTAAGAGCAGAAGATGCAATGAACTATAGCCAGTTCTTAAAGCAAATTTTACCTGAAATTGCAGGGCAAATTGATTTGCATATTTCGCGTTTAAAACGTCTAAACGTGGTGACAGGCTAAGCCCACAGATAAGCTTATGATCTGCTGTTATAAATACACGATAACGCCATTGTTGCAGTCAACAATGGCGTTATTTTTTTGTCTAAAATATTCTTTAACCAACATGTTTTCTAAATCGAATAGCGGCCACTTGAGCTGAATTTATCTATGATTCATTTTATCAAGCGTTCAATTCATCTTAGAAGAAAGCACACTTATTTCACTATATTAGACTAAAGTCGTCTAAGGCTATGCCGAATAAATTTGGTTTTTACTTCCTTTTAAAAACTACAGAAAAAACAAAGTTTAAATTTTTCTTCACCGCATTTTTTATGCTGCAAACAAAGATCATCTTAATTTAAATTGGTATGACCATTTAAATAAATAATCAGACCAATATTGACATTTATTTGTATAAAACTATTATTTGTTGCAAACATTGAGAGTATTTTGATTTTTATCTCAATATTGGTCAGACCAAAATTAGATTTTTTTATCTATATGCTTAGACCTATGTTTACGTTTGAGTGAGCATTTCAAGGAGATGACAATGCTTCAACATTGGCAACAGATCTACGATCCAATGGCAAATATTTGGATTTCGAGTCTTATTGCATTAATCCCGATTATCTTTTTCTTTCTGGCATTGGCTGTATTTCGCTTAAAGGGAAGTGTTGCGGGAACAATTACGGTTATTTTGGCGTTATTGGTGTCGTTATTTGCCTATGGCATGCCTGCACCAATGGCTTTTGCTTCATTAATCTATGGTTTTTTTTACGGTTTATGGCCAATCGCATGGATTATTATTGGCGCATTATTTTTATATAAAATCTCTGTAAAAACAGGGCAGTTTAACATTATTCGCTCATCTATTCTGTCAATTACAGAAGATCAGCGTCTCCAGATGCTACTAGTGGGCTTCGCGTTTGGCACATTTTTAGAAGGTGCAGCGGGCTTTGGGGCGCCAGTGGCAATTACTGCTGCTTTGTTGGTGGGTTTGGGTTTTAAACCTTTATACGCTGCGGGTTTATGTTTGATTGTGAACACCGCACCTGTTGCGTTTGGCGCAATGGGGATTCCAATTATTGTGGCGGGTCAGGTTTCGGGTGTAGAAACCATGGAAATTAGCCAGATGGTTGGGCGTCAGTTGCCATTTATGGTGCCTATTGTGCTGTTCTGGATTATGGCAATTATGGATGGCTGGCGCGGTGTGAAAGAAACTTGGCCTGCAGTGTTGGTGGGTGGTGGTGCTTTTGCGATTGCACAATACTTGACCTCTAACTTTGTTGGACCTGAGTTACCTGACATTACAGCCGCAATTGCCTCTTTGATTAGTTTAACGGTCTTATTTAAATTCTGGCAGCCAAAACACATTTTCCGTTTTAGCGATGCAGACACCAAAGTGGATGCCAACTTAGTTGCAGAACAACAGCAAAAATACAGCATCGGGCAGATTGTTAAAGCATGGTCACCTTTTGCAGTGTTAACGGTGATGGTCACCATTTGGAGTATTAAACCGTTTAAGGATTTATTTGCAAAAGATGGGGCAATGCATGACTGGGTAATTTCCATCAAAGTGCCATTTTTACATCAATTGGTGCAAAAAATGCCGCCTGTGGTTGCTGAAGTTAAAGACTACGATGCAATCTTTAAGTTCGATTGGCTGAGTGCAACAGGGACTGCAATTATGATTGCGGCTGTCATCACCATCATTTACTTAAAAATGAAACCGCGCGAAGCTGTTAAAACTTTTGCAGAAACCATCAATGAGTTAAAAACACCAATTTATTCGATTGGGATGGTGTTGGCTTTTGCTTTTATTGCCAATTATTCAGGCATGTCTGCGACTTTGGCATTGGCTTTGTCACACACAGGCAATGCTTTCACATTCTTCTCGCCATTTTTAGGTTGGATTGGAGTGTTCTTGACAGGTTCAGATACATCAGCCAATGCCTTATTTGCTGCCTTGCAAGCCACAACTGCACAGCAAATTGGTGTACCAGAAGTCTTGTTGGTTGCTGCCAATACCAGTGGTGGAGTAACAGGCAAAATGATTTCACCGCAATCTATTGCAATTGCCTGTGCGGCTGTTGGTTTAGTCGGTAAAGAATCGGATTTATTCCGCTTTACCGTGAAACACAGTATCACGTTCACCGTAATGATCGGTATTATTATCACTCTACAAGCTTATGTGTTCCCATGGATGATTCCATAACCACATGCACAAGAGGATAGCCGCATGAAAGTTTCCGACAAAGTTGTACAAGACCTGCGCACACTGGTTGAAAAAAATCAGATGCAAGTCGGAGACCGATTGCCTGCCGAAAGAAAGTTATGTGAACAACTCGGGGTTTCCCGTTCCTCTTTGCGTGAAGCTATTCAGCAATTGACCAGTCAGGGCATGCTGGTCAGCAAAGTTGGAGCGGGTACTTTTTTGCAACAACTACCTACCAATTGGTCGCAATATCAAATTGTGCAGCCTTTAAGTAACCTGATTGATGAAGACCCTGCTTATCGTTTTGATGTGCAGGAAGCGCGGATGGTGCTTGAAGGCGGAACTGCATGGTATGCCGCTCAGCGAGCAACCGCAGAAGATTTGCAAAACATCCGCGCCTGTTATGAGCAAATCGCCCATTTTCAGATTTTGGGTGATGACGATCAGGCGGCAATTGCCGATGCCAAGTTTCATTTGGCAATTGCCGAGGCATCGCACAATTTGGTGCTCATTCAAATGATGCGCGGCTTATTTGATTTGTTGCAATACAACGTGGTTTTGGGCAGACGTAAAGTTTATACCGAAGCCCACCGTTTCGATCAGTTGCATGATCAGCACTTTCAAGTGATGGATGCAATTGAACGTCAGGATCCAGAAGCTGCCCGTACGGCAGTGTGTGGACATATTGAATTTGTAGTTCAACAAGTACGCATGATAGACGAGGAAGATGCGCGTCGTCAGCGTGCGAGTCGATTAAACAGGATAGCGCCATGATTATTTCTTCTGCGAATGATTACCGCGAAGCAGCCAAACGCCGTTTACCGCCATTTTTATTTCACTATATTGATGGGGGTGCCTACGCGGAACAAACGCTGAAAAGAAATGTAGAAGACCTTTCACAAATTGCCTTGCGCCAACGTGTTTTGAATGACATGTCGGCTTTGAGTTTAGAAACCACCTTATTTAATGAAACCTTGTCAATGCCTGTGGCGTTGGCACCTGTCGGTTTAACAGGCATGTATGCACGCCGTGGTGAAGTACAGGCTGCAGTTGCGGCTGACAAAAAAGGCATTCCGTTTACCTTATCTACTGTGTCGGTGTGCCCAATTGAAGAAGTGGTGCCTGCCATTTCACGCCCAATGTGGTTTCAATTATATGTATTACGTGACCGTGGTTTTATGCGCAATGCCTTGGAACGTGCCAAAGCAGCAGGCTGTTCAACCTTAGTCTTTACGGTAGATATGCCTGTGCCTGGCGCACGTTATCGTGATGCACATTCGGGCATGAGTGGGCCAAATGCTGCTATGCGTCGCTATATGCAAGCGGTGATGCATCCAAACTGGGCATGGGATGTCGGCTTACTGGGTCGTCCACATGACTTGGGCAATATCTCTAAATACTTAGGCAAGCCAACAGGACTTGAAGATTATATTGGCTGGTTAGGCAATAACTTTGATCCATCTATTTCATGGAAAGACTTGGAGTGGATTCGTGAATTCTGGGATGGCCCAATGGTCATTAAAGGCATTTTAGACCCAGAAGATGCTAAAGATGCTGTGCGTTTTGGCGCTGATGGAATTGTGGTGTCTAACCACGGTGGTCGTCAGTTAGATGGTGTACTTTCAACTGCATGTGCTTTACCGCCAATTGCCGATGCAGTGAAAGGGGAACTAAAAATTCTAGTGGATTCAGGTATTCGTAATGGCCTAGACGTGGTGCGCATGTTGGCGATGGGTGCGGATACTTGTATGCTCGGACGTGCTTTTATTTACGCACTAGGTGCAGCAGGCGGGGCGGGTGTGAGTAATTTACTCGAATTGATTGATAAGGAAATGCGCGTCGCAATGACCTTAACGGGTGCTAAAAACATTCAAGTGATTAACTCAGATTGCTTGGTACAACTTGAGCGTGAACTGAAAGGCTAAATTGCCAACAGGAGCGATCAATCCATCAACCGATGCATTTGGCTGAATCAATTGTATTTTTCACCTTGTTTCAGGACATGTACACTATGCCACAGACAATTTCTTCTGCAACACAATTTGATGCTGCCGCAACCCTTAAAAACCTAGTTGATATTGTAGGCAAAGCGCATGTATTGACCCATGAATCGGATACTCGTTTATATCGTCAAGGGCGACGTTTTGGCGAAGGACAGGTTTTTGCGGTGGTCACGCCAGGTTCTTTATTGCAGCAGTGGCAAGTGTTACAAGTGGCTGTGGCCGCAGATTGCATTATTATTATGCAAGCCGCCAATACTGGACTCACGGGTGGCTCAACCCCTTTTGGTGATGACTATGATCGTCCTGTGATTTTGATTAACACCCAACGTTTAAAAGGTATTCAGCTCATCAACGATGCCAAGCAAGTGATTTGCTTGCCTGGTGCAACACTAGATGCTTTGGAACAACATTTGGCGCCGCATCAGCGTGAGCCACACTCAGTCATTGGTTCATCTTGTATTGGCGCTTCGGTGTTGGGTGGGGTGTGCAATAATTCAGGCGGTGCATTGGTCAGACGTGGCCCGGCTTATACCGAGTTAGCCTTATATGCACAAGTCAATGAACTGGGCGAGTTGCAACTCATCAACCATTTGGGGGTGAATTTAGGAAGCTCGCCAGAAGAAATTTTAACCAAACTTGAGCAACAACAATATCGCCCTGAAGATATTGAATATTCAGAACATTGCTGTGCTTCAGATCAGCGTTATGTGCATGATGTTACGCAAGTCGATGCCGATACTCCTGCACGATTCAATGCCGACCCGAGCCGTTTGTTTGAAGCTTCGGGTTCGGCAGGCAAAGTCTGTGTGTTTGCGGTGCGTTTGGATACGTTTGAGAAAATTCCGAGTCAAGTGTTTTATATCGGCAGCAATCAGCAGGATGATTTAACCGCGATCCGCCGTTTTTTATTACGTGATTTGCCGCGTGTGCCGATTGCTGGCGAGTATATTCATCGAGATGCCTATGACATTGGCGCAGAATACGGCAAAGACAGCTTTTTGTTTATTGAGAAATTTGGCACCAGTAAAGTACCTGCCGCTTTTGCCATGAAAGACAAAGTTGATGGTTTTCTGACCCGTTGGGGCATGCGTGGTTTGTCAGATAAAGTTTTGCAAATGTTCACGAAACTGTTGCCAAATCATTTACCTGAACGCATGAACCAATTTCGTGATTTGTATGAGCATCATTTAATTTTGCGGATTGAGCAGCAAGATGTTGCGGTAGTACAGCAGTTTTTGCTGGATTATTTTATCACGCGCAGTTCCGGCAGTTTTTTTCTATGTAATGAAGATGAAGGACGTAAGGCTTTTTTGCATCGCTTTGCTGTGGCAGGTGCTGCAATCCGTTATCGTGATACACATCGAAATGAAGTGGAAGACATTGTCGCTTTAGATATTGCGTTAAGACGTAATGATCAGCAATGGGTTGAAACCTTGCCTGCAGAGTTGGAGCAGGCGATTATACATAAGTTGTATTATGGTCATTTTTTATGTCATGTCTTTCATCAGGACTATATTATTAAAAAAGGTCTAGATCCGTTGGCAATGGAACATCAAATGTGGTCATTGCTTGATGCACGTGGGGCAGAGTATCCTGCAGAACATAATGTTGGGCATTTATATGTGGCGAAGCCTGCCCTGAAGCAGCACTATAAAAAATTGGATCCGACCAATTGTTTTAATGTAGGCATTGGACATAGCTCTAAATTAAAAGCATGGCGCTAAATAAGGATGAAAACTGAGCAGTGAAACTGATGCTAAGGAAAGATGGATATGTTTAAGTTAGACAGCAGACTGCTACAGATTTTTTATTATGTGTATAAATTAAAAAATGTGTCTGCTGCCGCGGATGCGTTGGGCATGAGTCAGCCTGCGGTCAGTAACTGTTTAAATAAGATTCGTCAGCATTTTAATGACCCATTATTTTTAAGGGTGGGCAATGAAATGTTGCCAACTGAGTTGGCGAAACAGATTTTTTCACCGATTAGTGAAATTATTAATAAAATTGAAACGGTCAATAACTTTAAAGTCGATTTTGATCCGACCCATTCCGATCAGTTATTTACTTTGGCAATGACCGATGTTTCGCATTTGGTTTTATTGCCAAAGCTGACAAAGTTTTTAAAAAATTACGCGCCTTCGGTACGGATTAAAATTCGTCCTATTAGCCGTGAAACCAGTTATCAAATGGCAAATGGTGAAATTGATTTTGCGATTGGATTTTTACCCGAATTAGAACAGGGGTTTTATCAGCAGCAATTATTTTTACAATATTATGTGGTGATTAGTCGTAAAGATCATCCACGTATTTGTGAAAAAAATTTAGATGTTGAAGCTTATATTCGTGAATCGCATGTCGATGTGGATACTAGTATAGGTCACTACCATATTGAAAATGAATTAAGCAATCGTGGTTTAAGACGTAATATTTTAATGAGTATCCCGAGTTATTTGGGCGTTGGTTTAATTGTGCAAGAAACCGATATGATTGCGACCGTGCCTTATTATTTAAGTGAGGTATTGTTGGCACGTGGGAATTTACAAGTAGTAAGTGCGCCGTTGAATTTTCCAACTTATCCTGTAAGACAGTATTGGCATACGTCTTGTCATCACCAGACCAGTCATCAGTGGTTAAGAAAAGTGATTTTTGATTTGTTTAGCCAGCATCCTTAATTAATGGTGTTAGATTTTTTATAAGTTGTTTTTAAATCATCAATCGCTAATTGCCCATCTTTAAAAGAGCAGGCTAGGCTGAGGGAATGAGTGATTTCATTTATTTATAATGCAATAAAACTAAATTTCTGCCCACACTTTTGATTGCAGCTATACATTTTCATGTTCGCATTATAAATATCTAAACATTTACCTGTATCTGGACTACGAATACGCTGACCATCGAGATACCACTTTTGGTTACTTTGTCTATTACAGGTATAAGCAATGACTTCAGCACCATCATGTTTCTGTTTTCCTGCTACATCTAGACATTTGCCTTGCACAGTAATACTTTGATCAGGATGGAAAATGAAATGCTGATTGGTTACATCATGACAATGTGAAGTCTGAATGGAACGTTGATTACTGCGACTAAAATCTACGCAGCGGCAATCATAGGTTTTAATTTTGAGTTTTTGTTGCCATGTTTGTGTAGGATAAGGCATAGGTATTGGCACATAAATGGTTTTTTGTGCAGGGTGTTCTAGAGGTGTACTGGGTGGAATTTGAGGTTGAATGACGATATTGAAATCTGCCCCGATGCTGTTACGTCAACCACAATACATGCTGTTAAAAGTCAGCAATTGCTTAAAGTGAAAAGTGTCTTATACATAAGAGAAAACAATCTATTTATTAAGTGGATAGGGTGAATTTAAAGCATGAAGCAAATATTTAATTTTTGTAATTTTGTGTATAATTGATCCTATAAGTTTATCTAATAGTCACGGTTTTCCAAAAAAAAATTAAGTACAAAAAAACGTCAAGTTGTCATTCTTTGTTGTTAGACGGTGCATTCTTGGGAGATGTGTGGTAGAAGTTCTATTTTCAGGATATATTTCTGAATTGAGGTGGTGGTCAGCAACAAGGGAATTATCCAATTTGTGGAATTGAACACCAAAAATAGACAACTAAAACTCTACTGTATCGCTTTCAAATTATGTGATTGAGTTGTAAAGTTATGTGTTAAAGTTGGCGCTTGTCGCAGTTTTTTGAATTTTTTGGGGTTGGAACTGTTGAAGCGTTTTTTACTAAGACTCGGATTGGATCTGCGTAAACTTATTTTAATTTCGACAATTTTAAGTGTATCCGGCTTATTTGTCGTAAGTGTATTTATTTTGAATTATGTAATTAAAGAACAATTAATTCAAAATTCACTTTCAATCAATGAAAAATATGCAGAAAAAATTGCGACCAGTGCCAATCAACACTTTGCAGATATGCTGCAAGAGTTGGATTATAGTGCACGTTTATTAGAAACAAATTTTTATAATACACAACTTAGAAAAGAAGAAGTACTACGCTTAAAAAATCAATCCAATAATTTTAATAGTATTATATTGGTGGGGCAGAATAAACATATTTTGGCTTATGCACCCAAAACATTAAAGCTAAATTTTAATCATGCATATAGTAGTGTTGGTATTGTTGGATCTATTGAGAAAAAGAAAACTTATATTTCATCTCCATATTGGTCAATAACTAATAATTTAGTCGTCATGATGTCGCAACCTATTTATGATAAAACACATCAATATTTAGGCATGATCAGTGGTACGATTTATTTGCAGAAGAATAACTTGATTAATACCATGCTCAATACACAGTATGATTACAAAAAAAGTTATATGTATGTAATTGATCAACATAATCGTATTATTTTTCATCCTGATAAAAATCGGATTGGTGAAAAAATTATCAATAATACGGGTTTAGACTATATTAATAATCATAGAAAGGGATCAATCCGTTTAAAGAATAGTTTAGGTATAGATAATTTGGCGGGTTTTGCACATATTCCTAGTGTAAAATGGATTGTAGTTTCTCAGCAGCCGACAGATGATTTACTTGCACAAGCCAATACCTTGATTTTAAAAGTTTCAGTTGGAATTTTTATTTTCTACTTATTTATTTTCTTATTGGTTTGGTATATCTCAAGCTTTATTTCATCTCCTTTGAACAGCTTGGCCAAAATGGCCAGTATGCTCAATCAGGCTGAAATTGAAGATAAAATTAAAGAAGTTGATCCGTGGTATTTCGAGGTTTTAAAGTTTAGAACCTCATTATTAATGAGTTCGGAAAGCTTTAGTCATCGGATTGCGGAGTTAAAACATCATGTCAATACGGACCCATTGACAGGTTTATATAACCGTCGTGGTATGCAATTATTTTTAAATGAACTGCTAGATACTTGTACGGAATTTGCAGTATTAGCGATTGATATTGATTTTTTTAAGAAAGTTAATGATCAGTATGGGCATGATCAAGGTGACGTGGTACTAAAAACGCTCGCGCAAATAATGCAAACTAATTTTAGGGAACATGATATTTGCTGTCGTAGTGGCGGTGAAGAATTTCTGGTTTTAATGACGACTGCAGATGCAGATGTGGCGTATAAAGCTGCAGAGCGTTTAAGAACAACTATGCAACAAACCAATATTAATGATATGGGGCAAATCACCATCTCTATTGGTATTGCATTCTGGCCTCAAGATGCAGCAGATGTGAACGAAGTGCTAAAAATAGCAGATAATAAACTTTATGAAGCAAAACATAGTGGGCGTAATTGCATCCGTTCTACAGTCAAGTCGTCTGCTTAAAAATTCTGCTGAACTGCAATCTTGCGAAAATTTAAATCGAATCGATCTGACCGATTTTAATTAGAGATGGCGTTCTTTAAAGATGACTGTATTTTCAAGAGTGCTGAACGGTCAGCTTGAAGCTTTAAAAGATAAGAACGAGGGAATAATTACTTATAAAAAAAGAGGAAATATAGAAATTCTGAGGGCTGAATAGAGGATCAATCAGCTAAACCCTCCGACGGTGCCGCTGCATGTGTCGTTACCCTGAACCCGATGAGTTCAAGGTGGACGCGACGTATACTTGCTGGGCTTCCCACTCAGGGTGGGCATGCACTCTAAATATACAGAACGCAATCCATAAGTTTAAGTATCGGCAGGGGAATAGACCTGCTGGCGAACACCTCAGAGTTAGACTCAGTATAAAGGATTCAGCTTTAGACGCAAACCTATCGGCCTACAGAACTGTAAATTTAAGTGTCATTTGCACAGGCTTTATGCAAGTCAAAGCCTTATTCGGTCAGTGTTTCGACTTCTTCCAGAATTGTGGCCAGCAAGCGTTCACAATGGGCATATTCCTGCAGGGACTTGTTCATCGACAGCACTTCCTGCATTAGCTCTAAGGCTACCATAATAATCAGCTTGCTTGGTTCCATACGTGGTGCTTTACGACGGAATTCATCATATTTTTCATTCAGCAATTCTGCTGCACGTTCCAGATCCGCCCGTTTTTCAAGAGTCGTGGCCAGCTTGAAACTGTGTCCTAAAACGCGTAAATCTACAGGAATTTGTTCACTCATGCTTAAGCTTCCTCGCTGACATCAGTTGGATGGGCCAATTGCTGAATTTCTTGGGCATTCTGGTCTTGTGTAGTTCCTAAAATGGCCAGACGCTGAATAATTGCCTCGACTTTGGCTTTGGCATGTTCATTCTTCTGCAATAAACGCTCACGTTCTTGCTGCAAAGATTGCACATTCTGCAAAGTCTGACGCTGTTCATTCTGCAGCTTTTCTTTAATGACGCGTAGCTCGTTACGTTCGGCCAGCAATTCCTGAAAGCGGTTTTTGAGATCGGTGCAGCTTTTTTCCAGACGGCTATAACGGTCCGCCAGTGCGGTCGCATCCTGATTCAACTGCTGAAATTGGGCCTGACTGGTGCTGAGCTGTTCACTTAAAGACTCAATTTCTTCTTGTTTTTGGGTAATCACCCCATTTCTTTGCACAATTTGTGCATGATGCTGCTCTTCAGCCTGTTGCTTGGCTTCAGCTAAAGATTGAGTTTCACTCTCATAACGCGCAAGTCGTGTTTTTAAAACACCAATATGCGCCTGTAGACGCTGTAATTCTTCTAACATATCGTGGTCGCACAGTCTTGCAAACAAAGGTAATATATACGAAGTATAGAGATTGGATAAGCGAATGCAAGACGATATTTCAGGTTGGTCCGAATGGTACCGCAATTTTTCCACGATTGAAGAAATTTCAAGTCCAAGTGAGTTACATGGTTTACTGACCGGTATAGTTTGTGTGACAAATGCACCAACTGAAGCCGAGTGGCAACAGATTCTGGCAACCCTGAATGTGCCCGAACTTAGTCCGGAAGCGCTGGATATTTTAACCGGCGAAGCGGAAGATGTAGCGCATGCTTTATCTGAAGATGAACTGGATTATCTGCCCCTGTTACCGGATGATGAACACGTATTACAAGAGCGGGTGCAGGCGCTGGCCGACTGGTGTGCCGGCGTGGTACTGGGCTTTGGCCTGGCGTCCGGACATATACGCAGTGATGAGCTGGAGCTGATTGAACATCTGCAAGATGTGGCAGCAGTCGAGTTTGAAGACTCGGACAATGACGAAGAAGGCGAAGAAAGCTATCAGGAATTATATGAATTTGTCCGCCTGATTCCGGTCAGCCTATCCGTTGGCCGCAAGAAAATAGCGGTTGATGAAAGTTCTTTGTTACAAAACGTACATGCCAAGTCACGTCAGGTGGCTGCGCCAGAAAGTGGCAGTATTGTAGAAATGTTTACCCTACATCGTCCGAGCTGATTCGGGCGATACCATCCTCCCTTTATTTAGGCTGCGAAGAAAAATTAATGAAGAAACTGACCCAGGTAGAATTTAAAGAACGTCGTGACCGTCTGGCTGAACTGATGGGACCACACAGTATTGCCATTATTGCCACCAGTCCGGTGGCCATGCGTAACCGGGATGCTGACTATAAATATCGAACGGACAGCAGTTTCTTCTACTTGACCGGCTTTGCAGAACCTGAAGCGGTCGCGGTCATTGAAACCTATGAATCTATAGATGAAGGCTATACCTATAGCCTGTTTTGCCGCGAACGTAACCGGGAGATGGAAATCTGGAATGGCTATCGTGCTGGTATTGATGGTGCCATTGAACAGTATGAAGCCGATGAAGCTTATGCCATTGACCTGCTCGATGAAGAAATTCTGGAAAAGCTGCTGGATAAAGACCAGCTCTTTTACCGTATTGGACAGAATGCCGAATTTGATGCGCGGGTGGCCAAATGGATTGCAGCTGCCAATGGCGAAAGCCGCCGTGGTACCTCGGCACCAGCGCAGGTGGTGCAGCTCGACCGGCTGGTCGATGAAATGCGTTTGCACAAAGACGCCAACGAGCTGGAACTGATGCAAATTGCCGCAGATATTTCTGCCGAAGCACATACCCGGGCCATGCAAACGGTTAAGCCAGGTATGATGGAATATGCGCTGGAAGCCGAACTGAACTATGTATTTGGCCGAAATGGCTGTGTTCCATCTTATAACAGTATTGTTGGCGGCGGTGAAAATGCCTGCATTCTGCACTATGTAGAAAATGACAAAGAACTGAAAGATGGCGATTTGGTGCTAATTGATGCCGCCTGTGAATATCAGTTCTATGCTTCGGATATTACCCGAACCTTTCCGGTGAATGGTAAATTCAGCCCAGAGCAAAAAGCGCTATATAACCTTGTACTAGATGCCCAGATTGCAGCAATTAATGCCGTACAGATTGGCAACTCCTATAAAGAACCACACCATGTGGCGGTACGTATTCTGGTGCAAGGCCTGCTTGATTTAGGCATTATGCAGGGTGATCTGGACGAGATTATTGCGTCAGAAAGCTATCGTCAGTTCTATATGCATGGTACAGGCCACTGGCTGGGTATGGATGTGCATGATGTCGGAACTTATAAGGTTGATGGCGAGTGGCGTACTTATGAAGCCGGTATGGTGGTTACGGTTGAGCCGGGCCTATACATTGCCCCGGATGATGAAACAGTAGATCCAAAATGGCGTGGCATTGGCATCCGGATTGAAGATGATATTGTCGCGACCAAAAATGGACCACTGAATCTGACCTCGAAAGTAGTGAAAACTGTGGAAGAGATTGAAGCGTTGATGGCTGCGGCCCAATAAAAGCCGTACAGGTCAAAAGCCGGTTAGAAGATCGGCTTTTTTGATTTTGGATTAGCAGCAGTGGGTTAAATAGAGATAGACATCCAGACTAATGAACGAAAATATACCAAACCCATTTAAAAATATTGCCAACACTATGAGGAAATACATAGCCTAAAACAAAACAGCAAATGACTGTAAAAATTACAATATGAGCTGAGCTTATCGTAAGGCTGAGATAGAGGGATGAAAAAATTGCTAATCCTAGCCCCAAAAAGATTCCGGCGACAGCGTAGTAAAATGCTGTAATAAAACGTTCAGTATGATCCATTTATTATCCTAACATTCTAATTATTTTAAGAAATTATAGTATAGCTTTTAGATTGAATAATAGAAGACTTAACTTGAGGCCGGAAAGCCATGAAACATCCATTGTATGCCCCACAACAGAACCAAGATTAAAACGATTAAAAAGATAAGTTCTAATTTCTTCATGTTTTAAATTTTCTACAATGAATAGCATACAGCTGATACGAATTCTTTAATTTATTTTATCTACGTTAGGGTTGTCGCTTGCTCAGCTTAAAGTCTAGCGCTCCAGGCTTTGTATAGATGTTATATTGCACTCCATTCCAGTGGCGTCTTATGGAATAACATCTTTTAAACGGGATTTATTGTCAGAACACGCAAGCGCTGAAGCTCAGAAATTCCAGCCATCCACACGAATCATTATAAAAATCCAATCCCTTGATGTAATATAAAATCAATCATGATTAAGATGTATCTAAACTTTTGAGATACCACAAATAAGGATTCAAGCATGCAACAAGAAGTCATCATCGTGGGCGGCGGTATGGTGGGGCTGAGTTTGGCGCTCATGTTGGCCAAAGCCAATATTGCGGTCAAACTGCTCGAAGCAATTCAATACCCGAATTATGATGATGCCAATCTTGCTCCGTATCACTCCAGTTTTGATGCACGAAACAGTGCGCTGTCGCGTCGTAGCGTACAGATTTATCAGGAACTGGGCCTATGGGAGGCCTTACAGGAACATGCTGTCCCGATTCTGGAAGTGCATATTACCGAGCAGGGCAGTTTTGGGAAGGCGCGTCTGCAAGCCGAACAAGAAAAAGTCGAAAGTTTTGGACAGGTGATTGAAAATGCCTGGTTAGGCCGGGTGTTGCTGACTCAGGTGCGCGCAGAGCCTTTAATTGAACTGATTGATGGGGTAAAAGTCACCTCGCTGAACCAAGATGCAGATCTGGCTTATCTGGAAGCGCAGCGTGGTGATGAACTGTTACAACTGCAATCCAAACTGGTGATTGCTGCTGATGGCCGCGATTCATTCTGCCGTAAAGCCCTAGGCATTGGGGTCAATGAACATGATTATGATCAGGTCGCCATTGTAACCACCGTACAAACCTCTAAACCACACAATCATGTCGGTTTTGAGCGTTTCAGTCCTTTAGGTCCGCTGGCATTATTGCCTTTGCCGGGTGAATATCGTCGTTCAGTGGTCTGGCCGGTGAAAAACGGTACGGAACATGAATGGCTGGGGGAGGACAATGACCAGCATTTCCTCGATGCCTTGCAGCAGACTTATGGTGATCGGGCTGGAAAATTCCAGAAAACCGGACGCCGTTTTAGCTTCCCGCTTTCGCAGGTGCTGGCAGAAAAACAGGCGGTGGGCCGAGTAGTACTGATGGGTAATGCCGCACATACCATCCACCCGGTGGCTGGACAGGGCTTTAACCTGTGTATGCGCGATGCTTATGTCTTGGTACGTTATTTAAAAGAACAGCTGGCTCAACAGGCCGATTTGGGCGATGCTGCCATGCTGCAAGATTATGAAAAATCCCGTCTGACCGATCAGCAGCGCGTGATCAAATTCTGTGACAGCGTGGTACGCGGCTTTAGTAACCAGAATCCGGTGCTGAAACTGCTCAGAAATACCGGTCTGATTGCCTTTGATACCATTCCGGGAATTAAACCGCTTGTTGCCAACTATGCCATGGGACTAAAAGCATGAACCAGACAGCACACGTATTAGATGCCGTTATTGTGGGGGGTGGTTTGGTCGGTGGCTTAACCGCATTATTACTGGCCCAAGGTGGGGTGCAGGCCACGGTGCTGGATGCCGCCCCAATTCTGGATGCAGAAAAAACCTTAAGTATGGCCAATCCGCGCGTACTGGCTTTAAGTCAGGCCACCATCCAACTGCTAAAAACCGTCGGTGTTTGGGCTAAACTGGCGCGTCAGCAACCTTATACCGGCATGCAGGTCTGGAATAAAAATGGCTATAGCGAAATCAATTTTGGTCAGCCGGCAGAAAAAACACCCGGGGTAGATCAGGCGCTGGGTTCGATGGTGGAACCCAGCATTTTAAATCTGGCCATTCAGCAAACCATGCTGACGCAGATTCAGGATTATCGTACCCAGGTCAAAGTGACCCGGATTGAGCAGGGCATTGGCGTCTGGCATATTTTCCTGGCCGATGGCACGAAGCTCAGCACCAAATTGTTAATTGGCGCAGATGGGGCCAATTCCTTTGTCCGCGAACAGGCCTTTATTGATCTGGATGTGCTGGATTATCAGCAGGCAGGTATCAGTTGTGCCATTCGAACAGCCCAGCCGCATCAGCATGTGGCGCGCCAGATTTTTCTGGAAACCGGTCCGCTGGCATACCTGCCGATGAGCAGCCTCAAGCCTGAACAGGATGGCCATTGGCAATCTATTGTCTGGACCTTGCCAGAGGATTATGCAGAAGAATATGCTGTGTTATCCGATCAGGAGTTTACCCAGCTGTTGACCCGTGAAAGCCATCACATGTTGGGTCAAGTACTGGAAGCTACACCACGTGCCCGTTTTCCTTTAAAAGCCCGTGCTGCACAGCACTATGTCGAGCCGGGACTGGCACTCATTGGTGATGCGGCGCATGTGATTCATCCGCTGGCCGGGCAGGGCATTAATATTGGCTGTCTGGATGCCGCAGTGCTGTGTGATGTCTTGCTGCATGACCGGGCACGTGGGGTCTGGGCGCATGAGCAGACCTTGAAGCGTTATGAGCATCGTCGTAAAGGTCAAAATGACGCAATGATGCACAGCATGTCTGCAATTGGCTGGCTGGAAACCACCCAGTTATTCCCGTTGGTCTGGGGACGTAATTTTGGCTTGAAGCAGGTTGAACAGCTGCCGGTGTTAAAGGATGCTTTTATGGCGCAGGCCAATGGTTTGCATCTGCTGAAAGACACGCGGTATGCGGTCTAGCTAGAAATAGTTATTTTTTAAACATTCATTAATACATGATTACGAATTTGGTTAAAAAAGACACGATTTTTTCGTCTTTACCTCTAGGCGAAAGGCGCAGAGATTGATAAATTTCTTCCTAATTGCATGACAACGTTCACCAGGACTCAATTGAGGTCATTTGCGGGGAGATTAAAATGACGGATATGAACGATTATGATGATGTAGAAGATACCACCGTCGATGACGATGAGGCAAAAGCGGCTGAAAAAGGTGCACTGGACAGCGAAGATGCCGTAAACGATGGTGACGTGGCGGAAGCAGAAACCTTAACCGTAACCGCTAAACAGAAGCAACGCCAAGCTTTAGAAGATGAAATTGCGGCCTTCTTGGCACGTGGGGGAAAAATTACTGAAGTCCCACCAGATGAGGCTGCACGCGAATAAGAAAAAAGCATCACTCCGGTGATGCTTTTTTATTGCAAATCAACAGCCAGAATTAGTCATCGCGGTTTTGGCTCAGTTCCAGCGCACGCTGATAGGCCACTTTTTTCTTGATCCCGGTTAAATCGGCGGCCAGCTGTGACGCGGCTTTCACCGATAAATCCTGCAATAGTCGGGTCAGTAGCTGATCCAGCTTTTCCTGCTCCAGATTTTTTTCCGCGGTTGCACCACCCACCACCAGTACAATTTCACCTTTTTGCTGATGATGATCAGCTTCAATAAAACTGACCAGCTCACCCAGTGTCATCTTCTTGATGGTTTCAAAGGTTTTGGTAATTTCACGGGCAAAACCGACCGGACGCTCGGCGCCAAAAATACTGGCCATATCTTTAACGCTGTCCAGAATCCGGTGTGGCGCTTCATAAAAAATCAGGGTCGCAGTCTGGTCTTTAAGTTTTTCCAGACTCAAGATACGCTGTGACTGTTTTGACGGTAAAAAGCCTTCAAAGCTAAACCGGTCACTCGGTAAACCAACCGCACTCAGCGCTGCAATTGCGGCACAGGCTCCCGGAACCGGAATCACCCGGATATTGTGTTCTTGTGCGGCGCGGACCAGTTTAAAACCGGGGTCGCTAATTAGCGGAGTACCGGCATCACTAATCAGGGCCATATTTTCGCCGTTCAGCAGGCGCTGAACCAATATATCAATTTTGTTACTTTCATTATGTTCATGGCACGCCGTTAACGGAGTTGATATATTATAGTGCTTTAATAATTGAGCGGAGGTCCGAGTATCCTCTGCCGCAATAATATTTACAGACTTTAGAACATCAATCGCCCGATAGGTCATGTCGTCTAAGTGCCCAATTGGGGTGGCTACAACAAATAACTGAGCACTCATTAGGTTTCTCCATGTTTAGGCAAATTATTAATAACAATAAAAGACAGCTTCAAAAAGCAATTATCACCACGGCACTGTTGGGCGCGGGACTTTCAGTCGCCCAGGCCGAGATTCTGGTCATTCTACCTGAATCGGGTCCTATGGCGCGAGCCGGTTTCAGTATTCAGCAGGGTTTTATGCACGCTTATCAGGCATCGGGTGAGAAGATGCCGGTTAAATTGATTAATTCCGAGCAGCGCAAAATTGGTCCCTTGCTACGTCAGCATGTCAATGCCAAGACCCGGGTGGTGATTGGACCTTTGGCACGTGCCGATGTGGAACAGTTAATTGCGCTGCGGCCCAAAGTGCGCACACTGGCCTTAAACGAGGTGATCCAGCAGCATCCGCGGGTGTTACAGTTTAGCCTGTCAAAAAAAGATGATGCACAGACCTTAAAGCAGTTGTTCCAGAAAGATCAGATCAATCATTTATATATTCTGCGTGAACCCGGCACCGAAGCTGAACACGAACTGTTATTGATGTCTTTGGTGTCGCAGCTGGATTATCCGGTGGAGGTGGTGGACAGTCCGCCTAGATGGCTGAAACGTCAGCAGGGGGTGTTATTGCTGGGTTCAAATGGCTGGATCAATCGCCAGAACAGGTTGCCCAAAAAGCGCTTATACAGTCTGGCCAATGCCGTCGAGTCACAGCAGCAGTTACCGCAAGGCCTGCAGTTTTGTGATGCGCCGGCCTTGTATCAGTCCCACTGGGCAGATGTACAGGCCGGAATTCAGGCGGCCAAGGCGGAACACTTTTCTTTTCAGCGGCTGGTGGCCTTTGGTGGAGATGCCTGGCAGATCGCCAATTATTATCTGAAACAGCCACAATTAAACCGCATCGAGTTTGAAGGGCGAACCGGTTTAATCCGGATTCAGGACAACCAGATTCAGCGTATTCCAAAATGCTATGTGCAGCAGAAACAGCTGGTACAGATCCTGTAAATGGCCAGTCAGCGCGCGCGTTTGGGGCAGTGGGCCGAACAGCAGGCTTTGCTGTTATTAGAGCAGCAGGGCTATCAGATTCTGGCGACCAATTACCATTGCCGTTATGGTGAAATCGACCTGATTGCCCGGCAAGATCAGCAGCTGGTGTTTGTGGAGGTAAAGGCGCGATCTTTTAGCGATTATGGCCGGGCGGTGGAGGTGGTTTCCATCTCCAAGCAGCAAAAGCTGATTAAAACGGCGCTGACCTATTTGAGCAATTCTGCACAATTACAGGATTTTTATTGTCGATTTGATGTGATTTGTTTTGATTTTACTGAACAAATTGCAAAAACAGTACAGCAAGATTTTTCCAATTTCACGTATGATCTGCAATGGATTGAAAATGCTTTTACTTTTGATTCAGAGTTCATTAATCTTTGAAGAGAATTGAAGCAAAGATGCTTGAAAACAGAAATGAATAAGTAATGAGGAGTCTTGCTGAGTGTTAAATCGTATCGCAATCACAGTGCTGTGTGTGGCAAGTTTATCCGGCTGTGCAAGTTTTATTTCCAGTGGTACGGGTTCTGCACCTGTAGGAACGGAAAGTGGCGCACGCTCACTTGGCCAGGTCTTTATTGATAACTCCATTGAACGTACAGCAAAAATTAATTTATATAAGCTGGATGCCCGTTTTAAACAGTCGCGCGTTAATATTGAAAGTTTCCACGGCAATGTATTGCTGACCGGTCAGGTGCCAGATGCACATTTGAAGCAGTTGGCGGAAGACAATGTCCGCGCCATGAGTGATGTCAAAACCGTACACAACTATATTACCGTGGGCAACCAGATTGGTTATAGCACCATTATGCAGGACACCACCGTGACCGCCAATACCCGTGGCCTGATTATGAAAGCGCCGGTGGTTTCTGACAGTAAAGTGCGGATTCATACCGAAGATGGCGTGCTGTATGTCATGGGCCGTCTGAATAATGCAGAAATTGCCGATTTAAACCAGGTGTTACAGCAGGTTGGTAATGTCACCAAAATTGTGACCTTAATTGATAATATTGAAGCCTCACAGGCCACATCTTCTGGTTTTGCCAGCCCGATGATGAATGTACAGCCAGATGTACAAACCCCGGTCGCCATTGATCCGGATCAGATCGAGCCAACGAATGCGCTCTAAGTTGTTCCAGTTTAAAACGCAGCTGCAATATCGTCTGGTTCAGGCCAAAAGTGTATATCAGGAATTCCGTCTGTATGATTTTGGCAGTTATGCCCTGAATCGTTTGACCCCGCGGCAGGGCTATACCGTAGAGAACGATCTGGTTTATGGAGCGAATGAGCGCCATCAGCTGGACTTGTACCGGACTGCCCAGCCACGTCCCCAGCAGCCGTTAATTGTTTTTGTTCATGGTGGTGCTTGGTCACGGGGCGATAAAAAAGACTACCGCTTTGTTGGCGAAGCTTTTGCCCAGCAGGGTTTTGATGTTGCCGTCATTAATTATCAACTGGCGCCGCAGAATATTTTTCCGGTCTATATTGATGACCTGACTTTGGCACTAAACTATATCCATGATCAGCAGGCAGAGTTAAGGATTAACACGGATCAGATTATCCTGATGGGGCACTCGGCCGGTGCATTTAATATCATGTCGGTGCTGTATCATCCGCAGCCTTATGCGCTGAACTGCCGAGACAATATTCGGGCTGCGATTGGTCTGGCTGGTCCCTATCACTTTGACTATAAAGATGATCCGCTTTGTGCCGATGCATTTGATCAGACCATTCCTTATCATGATGTGATGCCGTATTACTTTGTGGAAAGTAATCAGATTCGTCACTATTTGCTGGTGGCTGAGAATGACCAGATTGTGCATTTGAGTAACGCGGTTGATTTTGATCATGTGCTAAACAAGCATGGCAACCATAGTCAGCTGATCACCATTCCACGCACCGGGCATGTCAGTATTATGGGCTCGGTATCGAGTCTGTTTAGCCGTTATTTCAAGACCAAGCACACGATTATGCAGGCGCTGGAAGAAACGCTAAATTCCTGAGAAGCATCTCTTTAGAGCCAGGCTTTGCTGTCGTCAGCGACGGCAGAGCCTTCGGTCACATGTTTGATCATGGCATGGGCGATACTGCCTTTGAATGGAATATTCGGCAGCTGATCAAATTTAAAGAATTGTGCGTCGCTGATTTCTTCTTCCTGTAACTGCAGTTCACCACCGGCATATTCGGCTTTAAAGGCAATCATCAGGTTGCTTGGAAAAGGCCAGGGCTGACTGGCCAGATACTGAATATTCTTTAGCTGGATACCGACTTCTTCCGCGGTTTCACGGCGTACCGCTTCTTCCAAGGTTTCTCCCACCTCAACAAAACCGGCAATCAGGCCATACATATTGGTGGTGTTTCGCGCATTTTTGGCCAGCAGAATTTCATCTTCACCGCGGGTAATGACGGTAATGACGCAGGGTTGTACACGCGGATATTGACGATACTGGCAGACCGGACAGACCATGGCATATTCGGTGGCATGTGCTTCGGTGGGATGGCCGCAGTGGCTGCAAAAACGGTGATTACGACGCCATTCCAGCAACTGGATTGCACGGCTGGCCTGTTCAAATTCGGCACTGTTCCAGAACTGTAGCAGCTGGCGAATTGGCAGTAATTGATAACCTTCGGGAATGGGCTCATCGGGGAGTAAGTCGCGGGCAATCACCTGATTGCCCGTAGACAGGTCACTTGCTAATTTTTCAACCCGGGGCAGTTGAAACTGTTCATCGACCAGCAGTTGCTGTTGGTGAAAAATATAGGCAAGTGAGAGTTCAGACATTAGGCTACAGCTTTCAGTTTTTCGCTACTTGCCAATGCTACATCAAACATCGACTGTAAAACAGGCTGTTTGTTTTTTAAATTGTCAATCAGCATGTCGGCACCAGCCAAGGTGTCTAACACGGCATTCAGCTCGTCACTACTGAGCGTTTCACCCGCTTCGCATTTACGATAGATAAAGTCAGCAGCAGTCAGCAGGGCTTGCTGGCCTTTTTCTTCATTCAGGAACAGCAGGGCACCGGCCACTTCACGCAGCTGGGTACAGGTATTTTCCAGTAAGCGCACATCCTGATCCTGAACGTGCTGCACCAGAATCTGCTGAGCCAGATCAATTAAGGTTTTGGTTTCGCTCAGCAATACTTCATGTGCTTCATCTAAACGGTCCAGCGAAATGTGCATGTTGTTAACGCGCAGCTGTAAACGGCTAGAGGTATGATGACGCTCCAGCACCCCAATCGAGTTCATCGCCGACAAAATGGTGTTCATCAGCTGCTGGGCAAAGCTTTCTTCTTTGAGCACTTCGGTCTGACTCAGCGCATCGGCCTGAACCAGCAGATCACGGTGGGCTTCATTCAGGTTCAGCACCTTAAAGATGTTGGCCAGATCTTTGAGCTTGGCCTGCAACTCCTGGGTTTTTTCAGGGGTCATGTTCTGGTAGTTGTATTCGATATCATTGCGAATCTGCGCCATTTCGCTGGTCGCCAGGGCACTGATGGTCTGCATGGTTTCAAAATCCGGACCATACAGATGACGGCTGAACACCTGCAGCTGGGTATCGGTCAGCAGGTCTTCGCCAATATTCAGCTGTTCACGGATGTGCTGGGCCAGCTGATCTTCTTGGCTAATGCACAGGCTCAGGATGTTGGCCAGATCACTTAACTGGGCCTGGAAGCTGTCTGGTGCGGCAAAGTATTGACGCATATTCGGTTCAATACTGATTAAGGTGCGTAAACGCGGTTCATTCAGCAGCAGGTTATCAATCTGGTTTAACGCCACATAGACCAGATTCCAGTATTGCTGGCTTGGATGCTGGGCGGACAGACCGGCTAAATAGGTGCCGACCAGTTTCATGGCTTGCAGATCCAGCTCGGATTCTTCCTGTTTCAGTAACTTGTATAGCGACAGTTTGTACAGCTGATGTACATAGCCTGATTTTTCCAAACCAGGTGCTTGTGGTAACTTGAATTCCGGGTGAATACAGTCCAGCAGAGATTCAATATGCTGGCCTTCCTGGGTGAGTGGTTTACCCAAGGCACGTTCCAGACGGTTTAGAGTATCGAGCAGGAACTGTGGAATTTTAACTTCGCGCAGACAAATAAATTCGATGTAGCGCTTGAGCATGGTGGTGCCTTCACTTAAGGCAATCACGTCTTCAGTTTTAATTTGCGCCGGATTCCCCATAATCTTGCGCATTAATTCTGCTGAATATTGGGCAATTTTTGCCAGGCTCGACATATCAATCAGGGCCAGTACCTGGGCACATTGCTCAAACTGGTTGAGGGCATCATCAATCCCGAAAGGTAAAGTCTGATCTTCTGCCAACGTGCTGACTGCGGATTCCACCAATTTGATTGAATTATCAACCTCATTTTTTATTATCAGTAACGCAGTCGGATCAAAATGAATAGAGGTTTGGTAAGACATGTATCTGCACCTTTCCTAGTGTTTTATCTGTTTATTGGCCTGCTGCAAAAACAGCAGACCTGTTTATCTTAACTATAACTGAACTAGGAACAGATTAAATACAAAAAATTACAATCGTCGGTTTTTTTATTTGGCAAAAAAGCAGGGCTGTCCATGCTTTTCTTCAAATTGTTTGACCCAATTCTCATGTGCCTCCAGCTCTGCGGCGGAAGGCAGAATCACCGGTAATTCCATTTCAATGCTGCGACGGCCCGATTCACCGCTTTGTTCTTCATGATGAGCTGACAGGGCATCCATATCAAAGGATACCTGGCCACCGGTCATGGCCAGATAGACATCGGCCAAAATTTCAGCATCGAGCAAGGCGCCGTGGAAGGTACGGTCACGCGCCGGAATTTCATAACGCTTCACTAAGGCATCGAGCGAGTTCTTTTGTCCCGGATGCTTGTTTTTGGCCATTACCAGGGTATCGGTGACTTCACACACCGCCGATAAATCGCCTAGACCACAGCGGTTAAACTCCATATCCAGGAAGTTCATATCGAAGGTGGCGTTATGCGCAATAATTTCCGCGCCTTTTAAATAGTCATACAGCACCGCAGCAATTTCAGCATATTTCGGTTTGTCTTTTAAAAACTCATCCGAAATACCGTGCACCACTTCCGATTCACCGACCGGTTTTTCCGGGTTGATATAAATATGAATCGAGCTGCCGGTCAGTTTGCGGTTGACCATTTCAATTGCGCCGACTTCAATAATCCGGTCACCATCCTGATAATAAAAACCGGTGGTTTCCGTATCCAGAATCAGCTGGCGTGGGCCATAGGCCTGAATCGTGGCCGGGGTAATCACAATATGGGGATGCGATGACGCATTTGCTGGCGCTGTTTCGCTCTGGTTCTGGGTTTCAGTCAGGGCTTCATTCTGACTCGGTCTGTCATTTGGACTGAGGGTTTGCGTTACGGTAATGCTGTGCTGGGTCAGGCTGAGATGATCCTCCTGCACCATCAGCAGTTCTTCTTCGACTTCAACGTCTAGCTGGCTGTCGTCCAGGTCGAAGCCAAAAGGGTCGTCGAGCAACCAGTCAGATTCTGCTTTTTTTTTAGCCGTGCCCGGCGGGATGACTTCAGACTCAGCGCTTTTATCTTCAGTAATGATTTGTACCGGCGTCACTTTGACCTGCTGTGCAAATACCAGATCGGCCCCTTTGTTGGCCAGCTGATCGGCCATTTCATTGCCAGCATGGCCAGCGTGACCTTTAATCCAGTGCCATTCAATTTCACGACCCTGACAGATGGCATCCAGTTTTTGCCATAGGTCCGGATTTTTCACATCTTTCCAGTTTTTCTTTTTCCAGCCGGCAATCCATTCGGTTATGCCGCGTTTGACATAGTTGGAATCGGTCCAGAGAATCAGTTTGGCCTCTGCCGGGCAGAACTGAATGCCTTCAATGGCTGCCGTCAGCTCCATACGGTTGTTGGTGGTTTCCAGTTCACCGCCATAAAGTTTGTGCTGTTGGGTTTCTGTAATGACATATGCGCCCCAACCGCCCAAGCCAGGGTTTCCACGACAAGCACCATCCACATATAGTGTGATTGTTTGAGACATAAGCCAAATCCAAAAAGAGCCAAATAAAAACCGAGCCGCTATTGTATAACGCAATTGCAGATCAGAAACGCCGAAGATGTCAATTTTTTAATTTCTTGTAACATTTATATTAGAATCGCGCTAGAGTAAAACCTTGTGTCGTAGTGATGCTTCACTACAATGTTAAATCTAAAAAATAATTTATAGACGAGTTGTTTGGATTTCCTATGTATAAACCAACCACACGCATGTGGCAGCCTATGGTCCCGGCACTATTTAAAATTACAGTTTTGGGTTCAGCGCTGGCCGCGCTCGGCATCAGCACCGGCTGTACCTCTACACAAAGTGCCAGCAAAGCGTCAACGTCGAGTCAGGTTGGTTCAGGTTATCTGGACGCCAGCAGTTTAGATTCACTGGAAGATTTATTGTCGGCTACCGACATGCGCGCGGTAGAAGGCGACCGTTTACTGATTTTAAAACACGGTGATGTCTGGAAGCGCATGACCGTAGGTTTCAAAATGGATCTGGAACACTGGAATCCGCGTATTGAAGCGCAGCGCGGCTGGTTTATTTCACGTCAGCCGTATATTGACCGTTTAAGTGCGCGTGCTTCACGTTATTTGTATCACACAGTCAAAGAAGCCGAGCGCCGTGGCATGCCGACCGAACTGGCGTTATTACCAGTCATTGAAAGTTCGTACGACCCGGCAGCGACCAGTAGCGCTGCTGCGGCCGGTTTATGGCAGTTTATTCCAAGTACTGGACGTATTTATGGTCTGAAACAGACCCCGCTGTATGATGGCCGCCGTGATGTGGTCGAATCGACCCGTGCTGCCTATGAATTTCTCGGTAGCCTGTATAACCAGTTTGGTTCCTGGGAGCTGGCTCTGGCCGCTTATAATGCCGGACCGGGCCGTATTCAGCAGGCGATTAACCGCAACAAGGCTGCCGGTTTACCGACCGATTACTGGTCACTGAAATTGCCACAGGAAACCATGAACTATGTACCGCGTTTCCTGGCAGTGGCGCAAATTATTAAAAATCCAGGTGACTACGGGGTGCGTTTGCCGCCAATTGCCAACCGTCCCCATTTCCGTGAAGTGACGGTCGGTGCGGTAAATTTAAATGATGTGGCCAATATTACTGGCCTCAGCCGTGCCGAGTTATATGCACTGAACCCGGGCCATCGTACTGACCGGATTGACAGTGCCAGCCCGATGCGGATTCTGATTCCAGCCGATTTAAGCCCAACAGTCGATGAACGTCTGAAAAACCTGCAAGGTGGTGGATTGCTGGCCAGCAACACTCGTCCTGGCGTGACGACGCAGACCACGACCAGTGTGACTCAGCGTACTGCTACGACTACACCAGCGAGCACAGCCAAAACTGCTAGCAGCACGACCACAACCAGCACCAAACGGATCAGTACGCCACGCGGTTCATCGGCTTTGGCCTCTTTTGCCGCCAATTCAGATATTCCAAGTGCACCACGTATTCCGGTGGCCATTACCCCGGCACAGAATATTCAGCCGGTGAAGGTCGAACCACCAATTTCAGCAGCAGAGCGTGAACAGATTCTGGCGGCAGTGAAAACTGAAGACCAGAACAAAACGGTAGAAGAGGTGTTGCAGCCGGTGGCCTCTCAGGCTGAACAGGCGCAGGTGGTGGCCGAGTTAAAAGAAATTGCACCGCAAGGCACTGAAATTGTCGATCCTTATGATGGCAAAATTAAGCTGACTGCAATTCAGACCAGTCTGTCGGTGGCCGAGCAGCAAGGCAAAGAGCTGACCAAAGGCTTTGCTTACCCGAAAAGTGTCGCGGATAGTACCCGTCCAGATTCAGACGAAGCCCAACGGAACCAGGGCAAGAACGTGATCAAGACCGACACCGAAGTGGTGGTGGTGCCACCAAAAGGCAAGCGCAGTACTTATACGGTACAGGCCGGTGATACCCTGGTGCTGATTGCCATGAAAAATGGGGTGAACTGGCGTGATGTGGCGAAATGGAACCAGATTGATCCAAACTCAACTTTATATGCTGGTACCACCATCTATTTATACGATGCCAAGCCACAAGCAGCCGCGCCAGCCAAAGCCAAAGAGCAGCCGGAATCCTATGTGGTTAAAGCCAACGATACCTTAACCGGCGTGGCCAATCAGTTTGGTTTATCGGTCAAGCAGCTGGCGGATTACAATAATCTGAACACAAGCAGTGGCCTGTTTGTCGGTCAGAAGCTGAATCTGAAAGAAACAGCGGAGATGCGTGCCAAGGCAGCAGAGCAGAAAGCGGCTGAAACCAAAGTGACCACGCAAAGCTATACGGTGAAACGCGGTGAATATCTGAAACTGATTGCCGACCGTCATGGCCTGTCCAATGCAGAACTGGCGGCCTTAACCCCGGGTCTGACTGCTGGCAGCAGTTTGCTGGTTGGACAGCGGATTAATGTGCCTGTGAGTGACTCAAAAGCCGAAGCAAAAACTGAAACGGCCGCAGAGAGTCGTCGTGCAGCGCCAAGTACATCAAGCGCTGAGATTAAAACAGAAAACTATACTGTCCAGCGCGGCGACACCTTATCGAGCGTGGCTGCACAAAGCAAAATGAGTCTGGCTGATCTGGCCGCCTTAAACCAGATTTCGACCAATACCGGCCTGCGAATTGGACAAACTTTAAAAATTCCAGCCGGTTCGACCATCCCGGATAGTTATACAGTACAGTCGGGCGATACCTTAACTGCCATTGCCAATCGCTATAACCTGAGTCTGGAGCAGATTGCCAGTTTAAATGGCATCAGCCGGCCTGCCGGTTTACGTACGGGCCAGCGTCTGAAACTCAGCGGTGAGCCAGTGTCAGTGGAAGAAAGCAAGGCCAGTACAACTGCGGCAAACTCTGATATTCATATTGTAAAATCGGGTGAGACCCTAAACAGTATTGCGCGTAAATATCATTTGCAGCTGAACTATCTGGCTGCGCTGAATGATCTGCCACGTACTGCTGCACTACGAATTGGCCAGCGTTTAAAAATTGAAGGTGATCTGGACAGCAGCAGCAACCGTGCCGCGGAAAGTGCAGCGGTGAGCAGCGCTAGCACGGGTAAAGCAACCGAAGCCTATACCGTTAAAGCCGGTGAGTCTTTAAATGCCATTGCCAGCCGTACCGGTATTTCGGTCGCTGAACTGGCGGCCTTGAATGGCCTGAGTCCGCGTGCCGGTTTAAGAGTTGGCCAAACCCTGCAATTGCCGAAAACCATTATGGAATATAAGGTTAAACGTGGTGATACCCTGATTGGGCTGGCCAGCCGTTATGGTCTGGAAACCAGTGAACTGGCTGATATGAACGAGATTAAACCGAATACGCAGCTGCGTATAGGAGAGATCATCAAGGTTCCGAACCTGTAATTGCCGGGCACAAGGAGTCGTGACCGCATGAACAGATCTTTATACTGCGTGAGTGCTGTGGCGACAGCACTGGCCTTGACCTCAAGCTGGAGCTGGGCTGCGCTGCAGACCACGCCGTATATTGCGCTGCACAGCAGCCCGAAATACAGCCAGCTTGCGGCCATGCCCTATGCCAATCCGCAAGCACCCAAAGGTGGCATACTCAGTCAGTCCAGTAATGGCACTTTTGACAACCTGAACAGCATGAACGGCAAGGGCAGTGCGACCGATGGGGTGAATTATCTGTTTGATTCGCTCATGACCAGCTCGCTAGATGAGCCGGGGGTGATGTATCCGTTGCTGGCAGAAAAAGTGACTTATGATCCGAAGCAGACCAAGTTTGTCATTTTTCATCTGAATCCAAAAGCACGTTTTAGCGATGGCACCCCGGTTACCGCGGCTGATGTCAAATTCAGTTTTGATACCTTCCAGAGCAAATCCAATCCGGGTTTGCAGATGTATATTGCCGATTTGGATAAAACCGAAGTCTTGTCCAGACATCAGGTCAAAATGACCTTTAAATCCGATAACAACAGTGAAATGCCGCTGATTTTATCGGCCTTACCGATTTATTCCCTGAAAGACTGGCAGGGCAAGGACTTTAGCCGGATTACCTTGCAGCCGATGCTGGGGTCGGGTCCGTATCTGATTGAACGGATTGATGCCGGACGCAGTATTACTTATAAGCGCAATCCGAACTATTGGGGCAAAGATTTGCCGGTAAATAAGGGCCGTTATAACTTTGACCGGCTTAAATTTGTCTATTACCGCAATATGGATGTGGCTTTTGAAGGCTTTAAGTCGGGCCAATACACCCTGCATGAAGAATATACTGCGCGCAAATGGGTGACAGAATATCAGTTCCCGGCAGTGAAAGCGGGGATGGTGGTGAAATATAAGTTCCGGCATGAAAACCCGGTGCCAACACAAAGTTTTGTGTTCAATACCCGGCGTGCACCGATGCAGGATATTCATTTCCGTCAGGCGCTCAGCCATGCCTATGATTTTGAATGGCAGAATAAAGCCCTGTTTTACGGACAGTATCAGCGTCTGCAAAGTTATTTTAGCAATAGCGAACTGGAAGCCAAAGGTCGTCCAAGTCCGGCGGAGCTGGCGCTACTAAAACCGTATTTAAAACAGCTGCATCCACTGCAGCGGCAGGGTGTGCTGGCCAACTGGAAATTCCCGGTCAGTGATGCCAGCGGTTTTAACCGCAGTGGTCTGCTCAAAGCCCGGCAGATCCTGCTGAATGCCGGCTATCGTTTCAAGGATGGCCGTTTGCTTGATCCGAAAGGCAACACCATCCAGCTGGAATTTTTAATTCATCAGGATGGTTTGCAGCGTACCTTAATGCCTTTTGTGCGCAATTTAAAACGTCTGGGAATTGTGGTGAATATCCGTCAGGTCGATGTGCCGCAATATATTGAACGGATGCGCCGGGCAGAATTTGACTTAAGCACGATGGTCTTGCCGCAGTCCTTAAGTCCGGGCAATGAACAGGCGCAATTCTGGAGCAGTGCCGCGGCAGATCAGCCGGGCAATTATAATTATGCCGGGATCAAGAATCCGGTCATTGATGACATCATTCAGAAAATTATCTACGCGCCTGACCGCCAGCAGCTGATTGTCCGGACCAAAGTGCTGGACCGCTTATTACGCGCTGGTTATTACCAGATTCCGACCTATGGCAAAGGCGAGCACTGGCTGGCCTACTGGAATATGTACCAACAACCGAAAATAAAACCAAAACTTTCCATTGGACTTGATTACTGGTGGAGTGATGCAGCCGGGGCGCAAAAAGTAGCCCAGTATCTGCGTAAACAATAAGCTGGCTTTGCCACAAGGATGCTGAGCGCATGGGAACCTATATCCTGAAACGAGTGTTGCTGATTATTCCCACACTGTTTCTGATTTTGCTGATTAACTTTATTGTGATCCAGATTGCCCCGGGCGGTCCGGTCGAGCAGGCAATTCAGCAGGCAGAAGCCTTTCAGGGCATGGGCGGGAGTGGCAGTGCTGAAACCGCAGCGGCCGGTTCAACCCCGTATCAGGGCGCCAAAGGTCTAAGTGATGAAATGGTGGCCAAAATTGAAGCGCAATATGGGTTTGATAAACCAATTCATGAGCGTTTCTGGCTAATGCTGAGCAGCTATCTGCAATTTGATTTTGGCACCAGCTTTTTTAAAGACAAGCCGGTGACCCAGCTGCTGTGGGAAAAACTGCCGGTATCGCTGTCTTTGGGATTGTGGAGCACCTTGCTGATTTATCTGGTGTCTATTCCACTGGGGATAAAAAAAGCCCGTCAGCATGGCCTGATCTTTGATAAAGCCACGTCTATTTTGCTGGCCATTGGCTATGCCATTCCGGCCTTTGCTTTTGCAATTTTATTGATTGTATTTTTTGCCGGTGGTTCCTATTTTCAGTGGTTCCCGTTACAGGGACTGGTCTCGGAAAACTTCGATCAGCTGAGTCTGCTGGGTAAAATTAAAGACTATTTCTGGCATATGACCTTGCCGCTGCTGGCGATGGTGATTGGTGGATTTGCCGGGTTGACCTACTTGACCAAATACTCGTTTATGGAAGAGCTGAATAAACAGTATGTACTGGCGGCACGCTCCAAAGGCCTGACTGAATCGCGGGTGCTGTATGGCCATGTTTTTCGTAATGCGATGCTAATTGTGATTGCCGGCTTGCCGGAAGCATTAATTGGGATTTTCTTTGTCGGCAACCTGTTTATTGAAATTATTTTTAACCTCGATGGTCTGGGATTGCTGGGCTTTGAAGCGATTGTACAGCGTGATTATCCAGTAATTTTTGGCACGCTGTTTATTTTTACCTTGCTGGGACTGGTGCTTAGACTGATCAGCGATGTGCTGTATCAGGTCATTGATCCACGGATTAATTTTGAATCACGGGGGGCCAAATAATGTCTCCCTTGATGCAGGCGCGACTCCAGCGTTTTAAACAGAACCGGCTGGGATTTGGCTGTTTTATTGTTTTTGCCCTGATTTTTATTTTGTCCTTAGCGGCTGAGCTGATCGCCAATGACAAGCCGCTGCTGGTCAAATATGAAAACAGCCTGTATATGCCGGTGTTCAAGGCTTATCCTGAAACCACTTTTGGCGGGGTCTTTGAAACCGAAGCAGAATATAAGGACCCGGCCGTGCAGCAACTGATTCAGGACCAGGGCTGGGCCATCTGGCCGCTGATTGAATATTCTTATCAATCGCCGAATTTAGAACTGGCTGTGCCGGTGCCATCACCACCGACCAGCGATAACTGGCTCGGAACCGATGATCAGGGCCGGGATGTACTGGCGCGGATTCTCTATGGCCTGCGGGTATCGCTGCTATTCGGATTTGCCTTAACGCTCGCTTCTGCTGCGCTTGGCATTATCGTCGGAGCGATACAGGGCTATTATGGCGGCTGGGTCGATTTGCTGGGACAGCGGATTCTGGAAGTCTGGGGCGGTTTACCGATGCTGTTCATGGTGATGATTCTGGTCAGTATGTTTAGCCCGAGCGTGTACTGGCTGTTTCTGATTATGCTGCTGTTTGGCTGGCCGACCCTGGTCGGATTGGTCCGGGCTGAATTTTTAAGGGCACGTAATTTTGATTATGTCCGTGCTGCCCGCAGTCTGGGCGTGAGCGACCGTACCATCATGTTCCGGCACATCTTGCCCAATGCCATGAGTTCGAGTCTGTCACAACTGCCCTTTATGCTGACCGCGAATATTACCGCGCTGACTGCACTGGATTTCCTCGGTTATGGTTTGCCGCCCGATGCTGCATCTTTAGGTGAACTGCTACTACAGGGCAAGAATAATTTAAATGCGCCGTGGCTGGCATTGTCGGGCTTTTTTACCTTGGCGATTGTTTTATCTTTACTGATTTATATTGGAGAGGCGACCCGTGATGCATTCGATCCAAGACGCCAGTAAGCGCACGCCGGTGCTGATGGTACAGCAGCTCCAGATTCAGCATCAACAGCAGCTATTGGTGCACACTTTAAGTTTTGAATTACATGCTGGCGAAACGCTGGCGCTGGTCGGCGAGAGTGGTTCGGGCAAATCGGTCAGCAGTCTGGCCTTGCTGGGCTTGTTGCCGAGTCAGCTACAGATTCAGGGGCAGGCACTGTTTCAAGGGCAGGATCTGCTACAGCTGAATCCGGTACAACTACGCCAGATTCGCGGCCAGCGCATTGCCATGATTTTTCAGGAGCCGATGACGGCATTAAATCCGCTGCATCGGGTAGAAAAAATTATTGGCGAAAGCCTGCTGTTACAGGGCCATTCCAAGGCAGAAACCCGGCAACGTGTACTGCAATTGCTGCAAGATGTCGGCATTCCCCAGCCGGAAGATAAACTGAAGCGTTATCCGCATGAACTGTCTGGCGGGCAGCGCCAGCGGGTGATGATTGCCATGGCCTTGGCGCTTGATCCGGACATTCTGATTGCCGATGAACCGACCACTGCGCTGGATGTAACTTTACAGGCACAAATTCTGGATCTGCTGCAAAGCTTACAGCGCAGCCGGCAGATGGCCATGATTTTAATTAGCCATGATTTGAATCTGGTGCGGCATTATGCCGATCAGGTCATTGTCATGAACAAAGGCCGGGTCGAGGAGCAGGGGCCGGTTGAACGGGTCTTTCATACACCGCAGCAGGCCTATACCCGGGAGCTGCTGTATCATGATTTTGGTCAGGCTTTACAGGTAGAGGCGACTCAGCCTTTATTGCAACTGCAACAACTGGGTGTGAAGTTTCCCATCAAGCAGGGTTTACTCAATCGAGTCAAAGATTATTTTGTCGCGATGGAGCCGCTGGATTTAAATCTGGCGCAAGGCGAATCCATCGGTATTGTCGGGGAAAGTGGTTCCGGTAAAAGCTCGCTGGCGCTGGCGATTTCGCGTTTAACTGCTAGTGAGGGCAAAATTGATTTGCTGGGCCAGGACTTGAACCAGCTTTCGGAAAAGCAGCTGCGGCCATTACGCAGTGAATTTCAGATTGTATTTCAGGACCCGTTTAGCAGCCTGAATCCGCGTTTAAATGTCGAGCAGACCATTGGCGAAGGGTTGGCCTTACAAAAGCTGTCAGCATCCGAAATTCAGCAGCGTATTGATCGGGCACTGGAAAAAGTTGAATTGCCGGTCAGTTTTAAAACCCGCTATCCGCATGAACTATCCGGTGGACAGCGGCAGCGGATTGCACTGGCACGTGCGCTGGTGCTGAAACCGAAACTGCTGATTCTGGATGAGCCGACCTCGGCGCTGGACCGGACCACACAACGCGCCATCGTTAAACTGTTGCGACGGTTGCAGCAGCAGGAGCAGATGAGCTATCTGTTTATCAGCCATGATTTGCAGGTGGTCAAGGCCTTATGTCAGAAGGTATTGGTGCTGAAACATGCCAAAGTGATGGAATTCCAGCGTACTGAAGATCTGTTTGCACAGCCACAAACTGACTATACCCGGCAGCTGATTCAGGCCAGTCAATACTAAGCGGTAAGGATTTTTTGACAATACGAGTTGTCAAAATCTGCTTGACCATTGGGGTAATTTAATGGAGTATTTGCTCTAGAATACAATGTCAGGATTGACCAATGAGCCAGATTGCAGATCAGCTTCAAATTAGAACGACCACATTTAAAAACCGCATCATTAAAGGCGCTATGAGTGAGGCGCTGGCCAATACGGCTGGTCAGCCGAACCAGTTACATTTGGGATTATATGAGGCCTGGGCCAAGGGTGGGCTGGGCTGTGCCATTACCGGCAATGTCATGGTGGATATTCGCGCCAAAAATGAACCGGGCGTGGTGGCAATTGAATCAGAACGTGATCTGGCCAAGTTGCAACAGTGGGCGCAGATTGGCAAGCAGTATGGCATGGTGCAACTGGTGCAGCTGTCGCATCCGGGGCGGCAATGTCCGAAAGGTCTGAACAAAGAAACCGTCGCGCCTTCCGCTGTACCGTTTAGCCCGGCTTTGGCAACCACCTTTGGCACACCGCGTGAATTACGTGAAGATGAGATTCTGGATATTATCCAGCGCTTTGCCCGCGCGGCGCAGATCTGCGAGCAGGCCGGTTTTGAAGGGGTGCAGCTGCATGGCGCACATGGCTATTTAATCAGCCAGTTTTTATCACCGCTAACCAATAAACGTCAGGATCGTTGGGGTGGCTCGATTGACAACCGGATGCGCTTTTTGCTGGAAATTTATCAGGCGGTGCGCGCCGCGACCTCTGAAGATTTTATCATCTCAGTCAAGCTGAACTCGGCGGATTTCCAGCGCGGTGGTATTAGTGAGGAAGATGTGATTCAGGTCTTTAAAGCGATTGATGCTGCTGGAATTGACCTGATTGAAGTATCGGGGGGTACCTATGAAGCACCGGCCATGGCCGGAGTAAAAGCGGAAAAACGCAAAGCCTCGACTTTAGCGCGTGAAGCCTACTTCTTGGAGTTTGCGGAGCGGATCCGCCAAGAAGTTCGTTGTCATTTAATGGTGACCGGCGGTTTCCGGACCGTACAAGGCATGAATACGGCACTGGCCAGCGGCGCCTGTGATTTTATCGGGATTGCCCGCCCATTTGCGGTGGAGCCAGATCTGGGGCATCGTTTGCTGGCAGGGCAAGACGTGCGTTATGGTGTCGATAAAATTAAGACCGGCATTCCACTGGTCGATAAAATGGCGATTATGGAAATTATCTGGTATGCCGCGCAGTTTAAGTACATTGCGCAAGGCAAACAGCCGAATCCAAAACTCTCGCCTTTAAAAGTATTTTTTAAATATTTAAAAGGCAATTTGACCGCGGTCATTAAAGGGCAGATTAACTCGCGTAAATCGGCCTAAACAGAAATGGGGGAGGGATGATCCATCCCGATTCCCCATCTACGCTTTATTCAACCTTTTTGAGCATTTCCATCCATATTCGCAGGAGATTGTATGAAGTGGATGATAGCCAGCCTGTTTTTGCTGTCAAAAACAATAATCTGGGCGCAGGTGGTATGACTGTTTTAAACGGGTGATAGTATTTTTCATACTTCCCGTTCTGTACAAATAAAAAGTTGCAGCAATAAAAAAGCCCAAGTCGCAATGCTTGGGCTTTTTTATGAATCACGTGTGTGACCCAAATATGGCGTCCCTACGGGGATTCGAACCCCGGTTACCGCCGTGAAAGGGCGAGTATCTTCTTTATCAAATTAATTGTAAATATTTGTAAATTTATACCAAAGAAGGTAAACATTTTAAGACCTCATGTAAATTTTCAGGTGCTAAATGAGCGTAACGCTGGGTGATGCGCGTGTCAGAATGACCCAATAATGTTGAAACGTGATAGATCGGAACGCCTTGCTTTACAAGAAAGCTTGCAAATGTGTGTCTTAAATCGTGAATTCTTAAATGCCCCAAGTCAGCACGTTGAGCAGCACATTGAAAACCACGCCTAAAACTTTTTATGTGAATGTTAGTTTTTGGATTATAAAAAACATATTTTCTATGTGTTTTAAGCCGAATAAGAGCATCAAAAGAAGTATCATTGATAGGCTTGTAAACCGTCTTTTTATTCTTAGACAGTGAATTACGGATAATAAGAAAACGGTCATTTATAGACACGTTATCCCATGTGAGTGTTGTCAATTCAGAAGCACGGCAACCAGTATTGAGCGCAAGCAAGATAAAATCATGTAATAGATAATTGTTGTAACGCTTTGCAGCAAATAATAGCTTCTGGCATTCAGTAGCATTTAAAAACTTTGGGATATAATCTTCTTCAAATAAGCGAAAGCCATTAAATACATTTTTAAAGGTGACGTTTTTATGTTTCAGGTAATAATTAAAAGCAGACTTAATAAGATTTAATTCACGGTTAATCGTGCTATTTTTTACTCCTTGTAATTTTCTATAAGCACAATATTCATTAATTAATTCTATTGTGACTTCATCAAATTGATAAAACCATTCTAGGTGCATGATTTTATCTGAATAACTATACTTTGAATCAAAAAGCCCATTGCGTGAATAAAATTCTACTATTTCTCTAATATTCATAAATACAATTACTTATTTATATCGGGAGTTAAAATATATCAGTTCGCGCCCATGCGGGACGCTCTGCATCTCCCGGAAGGAGTGAAAGGGGAGCTTGTAATCAGGGAAAAGAGGTGTTAAAAATCAACTACCTCAGTTCGCTCGTAGACACTCGCTCTGCTAAGGTTGCGAAATATGAAAAAGATTCTTTTGTTGTTGCTCATATCTTCTAATCTGCATGCAACAGAGCTAACACTTAATATAGAACGTCCAAAATATAAAGTTGAATATGATCCTAAAACACAAACTATAAAAATATTATCTAAAACAAATGGCAATAAAGCATGTGACAAAAAAGCCACCAGCAATTCCACAAAAGCACTTATAGAAAAAAGCTTAAAAGATAGAAGCAAAAAAACCATAATTAATTTTACCTGCTTTGATTAAATCAAACCCATCTCCTTAGCTTGCTGATATTTTGCAATATCTTCCGGTGTCAGTTGAACTTGTTGAATAGTCTGTTCAGTATCTTGTTGATTAATTTCCGTAGGATAGTTTTGAAAAGCCATTGCATTTTGATTGTTCCTATATGGATTGAATGGGCGATCTCCAGCCATAACGCGCTCGCATAAGTCTTTTGGAGCATCATGTAAAATTGTGCCTTGTGTATCATAGGCCACACCATTAAAACACCCGGAAAATACTTGATGCGCTGTCACTGGTGGAGCTTGCATATATGAGTAGTCGAATGGATCGGAAGCGCGATAGCTAGCAGTGACCATTTCAAGAGTATTGAGATTTTGAGATAAATTGACCGAATCACGTTTTTCAGGATTCTTTAGATCACGGTATTGCTCAACAGTCAGACCCAAACTTTCAGCATTAATTTTATCTAAAGCAAGTTTTGTTGGATCATCAGCTGATAATTCAACTGCGACAGCTTCAGGATGAATAGGTAATTCCTGGACTTGTTCATTTTTTCCAAATAAACCGAAAAATCCGTTTTCACTTCCTTTCGCTATAGCAGCTCCAAAAATTAAAATCGGTGCCAATGCAAAGGCGTAGTATTTTTTTGGAAAGTATTTTTGGACGTTATGTTCTTCAGCAGAATTATAGAACTTGTATAAATGTTTAGGGAAACGCCACATTTTTTTGACTAAAGCAGTATCAGCAACAGATTTGCCCCAGGTGGTCATGGCTTCACCAAACGTCCAGATTGTTGCAGCTTCCATGCCGAACTTTCTACGCATAACATGATGTATTGTGACGTTGCCCAAAACATCCTTATTCAATTTTGTTGGATTCTGAGTAACTAAGACAATTTCTTGGCCAAAATGCCGATGCATAGACATTGATAAACCAATATCCATAATCTTCTCTTTTTCATCTTTAATACATTTCGAGTAAAGCTTTTCAGCTTCAGAGTACAAAGACTTTCGTTTTGTATCTGAAATATCAGTCATTGCATTAATTCTGCGTAGCTCATTCTCCCAGTAGTCAATTTTAAAGTTGCGCAATAGATCACGTTCTGCAAATGAAGGATGCTCGTGCGCTTCATCAAAAATGAGTACAGCGCCATTCGGTAAATCGCGCCAATCGAAAGGTTTTAATATATTTGATTCAATAACACGGACGCCAGTAATCTTGATGCCGATAATGTTTGTATATACTTCTCTACCTTGATTCAAGAAGTCTAAAGCCAACTCCATGCACTTTAGTGTTTTACCTGTCCCGACTGGAGCTGTAATTAAAATAGCCATAATTTCTCCTTAGGAAATTGCAACAGCCGACGGCTGCGGTCGTCGTTCCTCCTTCTAGCCTTTCGGCTGTTAGCCTTTTCCTAAGGCTAATTTTGAGGATTTAATAAAGGCCGCTGTACCAATCGCAGACATGAGAACAGATAAAGCCTGAGGAATTTTTAAAAGCCCAAGTACACCGATGATATTAGAAGGTAGATTTCCGTATAGTCCCATCATTTCAGCCTGGGCAGCTGAAACCATGTCATTAATAAATGTATAAGATACGAAAGCCAAACCTGCACCAAGCAAGAGCTTGGCAACAAGTGAGGAAGCAAAAGCGGCTAAAATTGTGACTAAAATTGCTGGCATTATGATCTACTCACTATGATATAAGCGCCCATACAATAGGCAGCAATTAAAATGAAATTACCGAACAGCGATAAGTAATAGCACCATTGAGCAAAGCTGAATGTTTTAGAAAATCCACCAGAGAAGCCAGGTAGAGAGATTGTCATATCAGCTGGGCATGAAGCAGATGAGCCGAATAAATTTGTTTGAAAAGACTGCTGTGTTAATTCACGTTCAGGAACTGCGTCAGTACCAAAAGGGTTGTCACCAATTCCCGAACCTTCACCCTCTCCAGTGAGCCAATCCTTCAGATCGGAAAGCATGGAATTGCCTTCATCAATCTTTTGGTTTGTTTCAGTTAAATCTGTGCCGTCACCTGTGCCACCCTCAGAACCTCCGTTCTGGTCCATCTTGCCTAAAATGGCATCTAATTTATTTGATAAAACAGAAGTCATATTTTTAATGACGTTTTCCAATTTATCTAAATTAATAATGGTGTTGGTTGTCGTGTTGGTTGTGGTGTTGGTTGTGGTGTTGTTTATAGTGTTTCCACCGCTGTCGGTTGAACTTGTAGAAGTACTTTGACTTGTTGAAGTGCTTGTGCTTTCACTTTGGGCTGTATTTTCAGGTGGTGGACCGTTCGGGTCAGCTGGGTCAGGTGTAGCTGGGTCAGGTGTTGGTGGTCCGCTTGGGTCTGGTGTTTTTGGTGGTGGTGTTGTGCCACAGTCTTGGCCTGTAGAAATAGCATCGCAGGTCATACCTGGCTCCATATCAACATCAACACAGGCACGTAAACGATATTGGCAGCCGTTAACACAAACATAGGTTTTTGCATTAACACCGACCTTTAAAACTTTTTCAGTAGCTGAGGGGCATTGTATTTCTTCACATACCTTACCGCCTAGATCACCAACAGAACCGCCTGAAAGCTCCCCATGGATTCTGTTACCACTAACTATGCATTGTAAATCAGTCCAACCAGACATTGCTTTAGCTTCTGAACAAAGAGCAGATAAAGAATTAAAGGTTTTGTTTGCGCCCCATAAAGTCAATCTATAAGTACATTGCTCAAAAGAATAAGCAAGATTAGAAAAACTTAAAATTAGAAAAAAAACTAAATATTTAAACGCTTTCATAAAACCCCCTAAATATTTAATTTCTTATTTGAATAGACGATAAAAAGCCAAGAAAACAACAGCTAAAATAATCCAGTTAAGATCAGATTCTGTCATTTTCTTGGCTCCAAAATTAGCGACTAAAGAAGCCGATAACTTTACGTGCACTGAAGATAACTACAGCGATACCCAAAATGAATAAAGCAGCTGTTTCAATATTTGCTTCAGCAGCGTTACCAGTTAAGGCACCTGTTACATCCAATGCATTGGCATTGCTAGACATAAGCGCAGTTGAAGCAACAGCACCTAAGCCATACGCACCAATGTTTTTACGGTTGATTACCGCTAAGCGGTTTTGTTCTGTTTTTTTCATGTCATTTCTCCTAGACATTGAACAAGCGCATTATTTTTTTAACGATAAAGACTAGCGCGAAAATCCCTATCGTCCACTCAAGAATCGAATCCCGATCTTGAGCAGTTAGTTCAGGCAAGAACTTGGATTCTTGCCATTCCATGCATACTTGTGCTGTCCCTTCCTGGGGTGGAGATAAGGTTTTGCACTCGTAAGACATTCTTGAAATTCCTTAGCCAATACATCTTGTTAGATGAAATTGAAGATTATTTTTGTGCATTAACGAATGACAATTAGGACACTCGACAATGTCCGACTGATGAACAGCTCTAATGTTGATCATCACTTTTGAGCCACTGGAGAGACGTCATGCACGATGGTCATTTGTTTATTACCATTCGTGACGATCTCCATTTGAATTTGAGCATTGATAGGAAACGGGAGATCCTGAATCTTTTTAATGTTGTCAGCCGTACCCCATTTATATTCGACTGTTGCAGATCCAAAGCCTGAATCGCCAAGATCAGTCATGACATAAATTTTTGTAAAGTTGTGAGTCTGGCCATCAACTGTATTGTTGAAGCACTTAACACCAGTAATAACAGCAGTAGTAGTAAATTTCATTTTTGTATTTCCTAAATAGCCTAAGTGATATTCCTAACCTATGCAGGCAACGCATCAGGGGGAAGTGAAGCCGTAAAATCTACACATATGGGTTTTAATCGCTTCGGTAATTCATCCTTTTCAGGCATTAAAATATCGAGGACCTTTGAATCATCTTCATAGAATTTACGGAATGCATTTAAATACTTGCCAAATTGATGCTTGGTAATTTCAATTGCTTTTTCCCAAACAATTTCGGCTTTCTTTTCTAAAGTCTCAAATTTGATAGCTTTAGATTGATCATCAAAAATATGGAAACATGGGTATGCCGCTAGAAAATGCTCAGAAGCATTTAGCAAAGCATCAAGAGGGATATAATAGGAACGGGCTTTAAACTCGACCTCAACACGTGTCCAAAGACTGTTAGGATCGCCTAATTGTTTTCCTTTTTCGTAGACACGGCAGAATTTTGAACTTGTGCGCTTCCCCACATATGCGGTACGACCAGTACCGTCAGGGCGCTTCCAACAACCGTCAGTGCGAAAGGAAGGAGGTCTTCCCCCACAAGTAAATCCCCCGATAGAATCTTGTTCATCAGCCCAATCAGGCGAAACAAGAACTCCCTCAAGATCATCAAAAGCGTAGTCAATACGAGTAATCTTTGGACGATGAGCGTAAAGCGATAACCATGCATGTAAATCTTCCTCCCAACCGTATTTGCCCTGGGTGCAACCTTGTCCGGAGATAGACAGCATCATTGTGTTATTTTGGCCACCGATACAGATAAAACCGCAGTCATCTTTTAATTGATAAGTTTCTTCATAGTAGTTAATGCCTTTGGGTAATTTCTTTTCGATGCCAAAACCAAAAATATCGAGTAAGACAGCTTCTAAGGCATATACACAGTAATCGTCAGGTTTTTCAGCGTGTTTAGATGCAACCGAATTCATAAAGGTATCTTTATGGAACGTGACATTAAGCCAGTCTATAACCGCAACTTCTCCAGCAGCTGGACGACGAAATAGAACAGGTTTAGGGCCTTCATCGGTCAGAATCATTACAGTATCTTGTAACGGGTAGTCTTTATAGGCTTTTTCTAGCTGGGATAGGGCATGTTGCTGTGACTTTTCCCCCGTGTTACTACGGGGCGAAATTTTAGAAAACAGCTCTCCCCACAGTGGAGATGTGGATAAAGGGTTAAGTGCTTGATTTGCTTTATAATTAGTCATCATAACCATATCTCCCACCGCAAAATTCAATACATTCTTTATTGTGTTTGTCTAAATCATCAGATAGAGCAGAAACAAGAGCAGAGGGCGTACCTTGTTCTGTGAGTAATTGTTCTAAGTAGAAAAGGACAGAAACAGCACTAGAGCATGGATTACCTTCCATAATTGATGATTGACCATCTAAATGGATTTTTCTTGCTATAAACTCAAATGCTTGTAGTTCTGTCATTTTTCTTATACTCATTAAATTTGTTCTGCTGGAGAGGTAATGCGACCCAAGAAACGGCTAAAAGCAGCAGACTGTTTTAATGTCAAATCATTAAGAGCAAAAATATCAATCAGCCCCAAAGATTTAAAAGCAAGCAAACAACCAGTAACTCTTGAATCAAGCATTAAATAAATATTTACGTCAGAACCTTTATGAGCATCTAGTTCATTAATTTGATCAAGAATATATTGCTCAGCCCCAGCGGGATTATTGTTGTACTCAGCCATATTAAGCCCTCTATTTTTCGCAGTTGACAAAAATGTAAAGTCTTATGCAAAAAAAACTTGATATATTTGTAAAGTAATCTAGTTGACAAATATGTAAAACACAAGGGGGCAAAAATGCTTACTGAATTAATTGAAGCCTGCAAAGAGCGATTAGGAAGCTATGAAAAATTAGCCTGGGAGCTAGAACTTGATCCGACTGTAATTTCTAATTGGAAAAGCGGAAGAAGAAAACCGAACACAATCCAAGTCATGCAAATGGCTGAAATTACTGGATTTGATAAGATGCAAACACTATGTTTAGTGATGGCAGAAATTGACTCTAAAAATCAAGAGCTATGGAATAAGTGGCGTCCCTACGGGGATTCGAACCCCGGTTACCGCCGTGAAAGGGCGATGTCCTAGGCCTCTAGACGATAGGGACAGTGCAGAAGAATATTTTAAACCGCCTCTTTTGATTGGAAGGAGTGGCGTCCCTACGGGGATTCGAACCCCGGTTACCGCCGTGAAAGGGCGATGTCCTAGGCCTCTAGACGATAGGGACTTAATAAAATATTACTTCTGAAATTGGCGTCCCTACGGGGATTCGAACCCCGGTTACCGCCGTGAAAGGGCGATGTCCTAGGCCTCTAGACGATAGGGACGTTTCAGAGGTGGGCGTATATTAGGGTGAAAAAAGGAGGGTGTCAAACGCTTTTCTACAATTTTCTGGCTGCAAGGCTTTTAAGCGAATAAATTTAGAACAATTTGCATAAATCAGGTGAAAATTCCCTCAATTTAAGCACTTTCTGGCAGTAACTCGACCAAGGCCTCTAAGACTTGGGGGTGCTGTAAATAGCTATAGACTTCATGAGGACGATCCACCGGGGTTTGTACCTGCCGGTTCAGAATGGCCGGTTTAAAATGAAACGGTGGCTCCGACAGTGGAAAGGCGGTCAGAAAATCATCCGGAGAATAAAAATTAATCCAGTCGCCATGCAGGGCAGTGGGGCGCTGAATCGGCTGTTGTAAATGCTCCTGAATCACCCGAAAGGCCAGCGGCGAACCGAGGGTAATAAAGCGTGCAATATTCAGTTCCGGATGCTGAATTAACAGGTTATAGGCAATTACCGTGCCTAAGGAATGCGCCAGAATAATATGGGTGTTATCCTGACAGAGCTGGGCATAAATCCGGCTGTGTACCTCTTGAATAAAATGCGGATCGGCCAGGTATAAATAGGCTTCGACCAGAAATTTATGCAACAAGCTGGCATGCAGTTTGGGAAAATAATTGATCAGCCGGGCAAAATCACGCAGTGCAATATCTCGGCTTAAGGCACTAAGCCATTTCAGTTTCTGGTTAAAGTTGAGTGCATCATAGACTTGCAAATGCGGAATATTGCAATCGCCGGGACGATGTTCTTCCACCACTGTGGTCGGTTTTTGAATTTTGACTGGATGCAGCAGTGGAAAATGCGGCCAGTGCTGCGGCATCAGGGTGCTGGCATTTAAAGTGTTTTGCAGATGATGTTTGGAGAGCAAATCGCCATAAAACGGCATGCAGATGGCCTGTTTTAAATCGGCAAAAAAATGGGACTGCTGGCTGCGTTTTAAACCCTGCTCCAGTATAGATAACCACAGTCGACGCAGTGACTCGGCAGTCTGGTGTTGCTGATTCATCCCATGAATGCAAATAATATTCATTGTTGGGCCAGCATGTGAATGAGAATGGCTTTATTCAACAGTATAGATAAAAAAAGAGCGGCCGGGGCCGCTCTTTATTGCAAATCCTGATCAGATTTTTTTATGATAAAAACGGTAATAGCTGATATAGCAGGCTGCAATAAAGATTAAACAGCCAAAGAAACTGATGCGCATGGATGGATCAAATACCATACTCAAACAGGTAATCAGACAGAACACAAAGCCCAAGATTGGCACAATCGGGAACAATGGTGCGGCAAAGCCCAGCTCTTTCACGCTACGACCCTGTTTATACCATTCACGGCGGAAGTTGAAATGACTTAAGCAGATACTCATCCAGACCACCACCATGGTAAAGGCAGCAATACCGAGCAGGTTGGTAAAAATCAGCTCAGGTGCAAACTGCTCAGACAGCAAGCCTGGCATTGCGCCCAGCATGGTGACCATCACGGCAACATAAGGAATACCACGCGAGTTGACCTTGGAGAAAACCTGCGGCAACTGCTTCTGATACGACAATGACCACATCATCCGCGATGCTGCAAACAAACCTGAATTGGCAGCAGACAGTAAGGCGGTAATGATCACGAAGCGGATAATATCTTCTGCGTATGGAATCCCGATGTGCTGGAATACAGTCACAAATGGACTACTACTCACGCCCTCAGCGGCCAGACCGGCTTCCTGATGCGGCAATAATGCGGTCACCACCAGAATGGTTCCGACAAAGAAAATCAGCAGGCGGAAAATCGCAGTGTTGATGGCTTTCGGGACGTTTTTGGCCGGGTCTTTGGTTTCACCAGCGGCCACACCAATCAGTTCGGTGCCGGAGAAGGCGAAGTTGACAATCAGCATGGTGGTGAAAATCGGGAATAAACCTTCCGGGAACCAGCCCTGTGCGGTTAAGTTGCTAAACAGCGGCGCAGATTCATAGCCCTGATAGCCGATCACGCCAAAAATGGCCAGCAGACCGAGCAGAATAAAGGCCACCACGGTCACGACTTTGACCAGTGCCAGCCAGAATTCGGATTCAGCAAACCAGCGGCTAGACACCATATTTAAGGTAAAGACAAATACCCCAAAAATAATGGTCCATAACCACATCGAGATGTGCGGGAACCACTCCTGCATCAGCAGGGCGGCCGCAGTAAATTCAGTCCCCAGGGTGACTGACCAGGTCAGCCAGTACAGCCAGGTGACGGTATAGCCTGTTCCGGGTCCAATATAACGTTTGGCATAAGCACCAAAAGAACCGGATTCAGGCATGTGGACAGCCAGTTCGCCCAAACACAGCATAACCATGTAAGCGATCACGCCGCCCAGAAAATAAGCAAGAATGGCACCTACAGGCCCCGTTTGTGCAATGACTTCACCCGAACCTAAAAATAAACCGGTTCCGATTGCACCACCAAGTGAAATCATAACCAGATGTCGAGTACTCATAGCGCGTTTTAAAGGCGCAGAATTGCCCTGATGCGTAGCATCATTCGGAGAATGAGATGTCTGCATAAGAGTAGGAGAATAAAAGAATAGAGAAGCAGGCTATTGTAGAGAAAAACTACAAATCTGCAATCAATAATCAAAACAATTGGGTTAGAAGTAATCGTCTGGCGCGATTTAGATGGCGTCCCTACGGGGATTCGAACCCCGGTTACCGCCGTGAAAGGGCGATGTCCTAGGCCTCTAGACGATAGGGACGTTACGAGGTGAGGGCTATATTAGGGATTTGCCCCAAAGATGTCAATTTGATGACGGGAATAATTCCACGATTTGGATTTATTTGTCTAAAAAGTATCTGTTTAGGCTGTTGGAAAATTTATCGTTTGATGGTGGCCACCTGGTTTTTAATAAGCACTTTAATCTGCACCGGATTTTAACCAATGAGCATCCACACGACTTATCGCACCAGAGATAAAAAGACTACATTTAGTGGTCCGGGGTTTGGTACTCAGGCGCTTGTGGTTGCGGCGCGGCCTGTTCAGCCGGTGCGGGTGCTTTGCTATCACGCGACACAATGTATAGATAAAGCGCCGAAGGCAGCAAAATAATCAGAACCAGAAAAATCTTTTTTAACATTGTCTTATAAAAACAGCATGGGAAATTATTGCAATTATAGCGGATGCACAGGCCAAAAGCGCAAGCCGGTGCATGTTTCCATTTTAGAATTTAAAGGTCACATCGGCAATAAACTGTCGGCCAATGTCGGGCTGGGCGCTGCCGCTGCTGTCAATAAAGCTGTTGGCGCGGTTGGTGACATTGTTAATGGTCAGGCCCAAAATGGTCTGGGTATCTTTAAAAGATGGAATCCGGTAGCTGGCTTTTAAGTCCCAATAAAACTTGTTCTGAGTGGTGTACGGCGTATAGGCATCATGCTGTACGCCCTGTGCGTCGGTATAGCCTTTGGCCTCACGTTTTAAGGCATCAACTTTACCCTGATAACTCAGGAAATGACTGATCGTTAGAGGCAGGCGGTCAAACTGCATCTCCCAGTTCAGACGCACGGTCCACGGCACATGAAACTCATGGGCAGGGCGGTCCTCGGCATCAATCAGTTGCCCCTTATAATAGACTTGCGGGGTGGCGGTCAGAATATCGGTGCTGTCGTAATGATCAAAATTGCGCGTGGTTTCGGTATAGTCGGCATTCAGGGCCAGACGATGCTGTGCGCCTAAAAATGCCAGTGGTGCTAGGTTGCGGATGGAAAGTGAATAAATATCGGATGCAGAGCGACCGCGATTGTCATAGCTATAACTCAGATCTTCCAGATTCATTTTGGTTTTGCGTAACTGGTCCTGATTGTTACGGTTGACCCATTTCAGGCTGAATGCGGTATTATTCAGTTTGGAACTCAGGCCGAGTACGGTTTCATCGCTATACGGGGTTTTTAGCTTGGAGCGATAGGTGAAACTGGTCTTTCCTGCGGTTTTGGGTGTCCAGCCCTGTTCCAGCTGCGCGCGTGTATATTTTTGCTCAAACTGGTCAATCCGGTCATTCAGTTCATTCACAAACGCATTTAGCCCGTAATAGCGATTCCATCCACCCAACAGGGTTAAGCGTTCATTGCCAAAAGGACGAATTTCTAGCGCGGTTCTGGGGGAAACATTGTTTTGTTTATGGATGGAATCATAGTCACTCCTGACGCCCAAGGTTGTGCTCAGATAGTGATTCCAGTGAATCTGGTCTTCAATAAAGGCATGCCAGCGATCCTGACGAGTATCTAGCTGACCGGCATAATAGCTGGTTTTGCTGCTTAAATACTGGCCCTGATATTTACCATCCAGACTCGGTGCAGTATCGCAGGCATCATATAGAGTGCCGCTATCAGACTGGCAGTCGGCGCCGTTTAAATTTAAAGGTGTAGCATATACGTGCGCAGTTTCAGGACGTTGCCAGTAAGCTTCATAATGGCCATAGCCGGCCCCGATTTTAAACTGATGCCGTAAAGATGCGGTTTCAATCGGCTCAAACAGAGCTTTAATGGTATATTCCAGCCGGCTTTCTTGCTGCTTTAAGGAGCCCATATGACCTTCAAAGCTATATTTGTCCTTGCCCCAGTTTTTGCTGCTCGAGTTGAGCCAGCTATAGTGGTTTTGGACAGCCTGACGTCCTGCTTGCTGGCGTTGATAGTTCAGCTGATGGGTTAGCAAGACACTGTCGAGCTGGTTATTCAGATTGAAATACAGGTTCTGGCTGTTCGAATGTTGGGGCGATTCAGAATCACGGATATTGGATTTAAAATGCAGTCCATCATTTTCCAAAAAGCTCGCGCCTAGCTTAAACGAAGTACGTTCAGAGGGATCATAAAATAATTCCACACCGGCATTGCGGGCCTGACGCTGCTGTTCAAATTGCCCTGATTCGGCAAAATCTGTTTTTAAGGGAATGGCTGAATGCCGGTATTAAGCAAAGGCATTAAAACCCCATTGTTCACTGAGCCGGCCATAACTGTTCAGGCTGATGCCCTGTTTGGTGAAGTAGGGTTGTGCCGATTCATCGCTCGAGTCTTCAAAAGCATCACGGCTGTCCTGAGAGGGGAAATTGACTTTTGACCAGGCATCTGAGGTGTAGTCATAACTGAGCTAACCGTGAATTTTGCCAATTTCAGTTTGCGGAGCGCAGGTTTCGGCAGAAACCACGCCGCCGGTAAATTCTCCATATTCAGCCCCGACATTAGTGTCTAACACAGTCAGTTTACACAGTAGGTCGGTATTAATGGCAGCGGCCTGTGAATTGCCCATCAGCTGGTTGGGATGATTGGATTGCTGTGCGCCCACCGGATTAATCGTATTGTTGATGGCGAGGCCATTGATCAGAATCTTGTTATCGTAAGCCAATCCGCCATTAATACTGATATCGGCCGCGTTCAGTTCACCTTGCTGCAAGCTGCTGCGAAAGCGGTGACCGAGCTGCACATTCGGATTTACCTTTAAAAAGTCGGTGATGTTCTTGCTGCTATTCGGGCTTTTCTTTAAATCTTCCTGCTTATAGACCGTTTTTCCCAGTGCATTTTCATCTTTGGCCTCGACCAAAATGGTCGACAGCTTGAGTGAGGGAGAGAGGGTGGTAGGTTCTGATTCTTGAATCTGTTCAGCAAAACTAAGGGAGCTGAAGCTGCTTAAAATGGCCACAGACAAGCTGGAATAGGCAAAACGCATGAGATGTGTTTTTTGTAAAAGATAATGCAAGCGATTATCATTAACTTGATGGGTTTAATCAATAGAAATGAGAATTATTTGCAATAGCAGTTTAAATAAACAACAGTGCTGTGCAGAGAAGAATAAATAAAAGAGGAGAAGGAGAGATAAGAGATGGCGTCCCTACGGGGATTCGAACCCCGGTTACCGCCGTGAAAGGGCGATGTCCTAGGCCTCTAGACGATAGGGACGTTTAGAAGATGGCGGTATCTTATTGATCCGCCACCAAGGTGTCAAGTAGATGCGGGGTGAGTTTGTTTAAAATATAACAGAACAGTTCCGCGGTCTTTTGTGTGTCGTACAGGGCAGAGTGCGCTTCTTTGCCATCAAACTCGATGCCAGCCTGAATACAGGATTTGGCCAGTACGGTTTGACCGAACATCACCGCGCTTAAGGTTACGGTATCGAGTACGGAAAAGCTGTGAAACGGGTTCTGGTTCTTGGTGCTGGTACGGGCAATGGCAGCCTGTAAAAAGCCCAGATCAAAATGCGCATTGTGGCCGACCAGCACCGCATGGGTACAGTTCTGCTGGCGACGTACTTCATTCACGGATTTAAAAATACGTTTCAGCGCCGTTTTTTCATCTTCAGCCATAGCCATACGCATCGGGTTGAACGGATCAATCCCGATAAAGTCGAGTGAACGACGGTCCAGATTGGCACCTTCAAACGGATTAATATGCGCATGATAGGCCTGACCCGGAACAAAATGGCCTTCCGCATTAAATACAATTGGAATGGCGGCTATTTCAAGTAAGGCATCGGTTTGCGAATTAAAACCTGCTGTTTCGACATCGACCACAACAGGTAAAAATCCACGGAAACGCTGACCAATTAAAGGTAGAGTTTCGTCTGTCACACTTTTCTCCATTGGATGGTTTGACCGGCATACAGCGGAACAATCTGTTCACCATCCAAATAGTCTAAACTTGCAGGAATCACTTGGTCTTCTTTGACCAGGGTAATCGTACCAGTATTACGCGGCAAACCATAGAAGTCTGCGCCAAAGTGGCTGGCAAAACCTTCTAGACGGTCCAGTTTTCCGACCTGATCAAAGGCTTGTGCATACAGCTCAATAGCGGTTGGTGCGCTATAGCAGCCGGCACAGCCACAGGCATTTTCTTTGGCATTTTTAGAATGCGGCGCACTGTCGGTTCCGAGGAAGAATTTCGGGTTGCCACTGGTCGCCACTTCCAGCAAGGTCTGCTGATGGGTTTGACGTTTTAAAATAGGCAGGCAGTAGAAGTGTGGTTTAACCCCACCAACCAGCATGTCATTGCGGTTAAACAGCAAATGTTGCGGAGTAATGGTAGCCGCCACGTTGCGGTCCTGCTCCAGAACAAAGTGCGCTGCTTCGCTGGTGGTGATGTGTTCTAGCACCAGTTTCAGTTTCGGGAACTGTTTTAATAAAGGTGCCAACACTTCATCGAGAAAGCGTTTTTCACGGTCAAAAATATCGACATGCTGATGGGTCACTTCGCCGTGTAACAGCAGGGGCACCTGATGTTCTTCTAACTGTTCAATCACCGCATAGACTTTACGGATGTCGCTGACGCCATTGTCCGAGTTGGTGGTTGCACCAGCCGGATATAACTTGATGGCATTGACATGCTCGGAGTCTTTAATTTTTTTCACTTCGGCTGGCGAAGTCTGATCGGTGAAATACAGCACCATGCGCGGATCAAACGCCACGCCTTCTGGCACATGCGCCATAATGCGTTCACGATAGCTGATCGCTTCTTCCACGGTTTTTACAGGCGGGACAAGATTCGGCATACAGATCGCACGTGCAAACTGTTTGGCAAGATCTGGAACTGTACGTTTTAATGCTAAACCGTCACGTAAGTGAGCATGCCAGTCATCTGGCTGTAAAAGAGTAATCGTATTCAAGGTGATGCCGATCGAAAAATAAATGGAATGATAATCTATAAACCTGACAATGATAATGTCAAATCTAGACAAAAGATGCCTTATATTGAATTAATTTTTATCATTTTGTGTTATTTTTAAGCGACTATAAAAATTATATTTTATGTCAATGGAATACAAATATAAGCTTGTCCAATTGCAATACGACAAGGAAAAAATAGAGGCACTGATTGCCAGGCAACGACGTAGCGCGGGTCAGGTGTTTCCGAAACAGCTGGAACAGGAATTTTGGCAGCAGTATTTGGAGCGGGCCCGGCATAATATTAACCAGTATTTCTGGTCGGGGGTGCTGGTCTATTTTATTTTGACCATGTTGGTCATTCCCGGGGATTACTGGATTATCCAGCCGCAACATTTCTGGCATGATTTTATCCGTTGTCTGCTCGGGCTACTCAATGGTGGCCTGTGTCTGCTGACGCTATTTTTCTTTGCACATTATAAAATTCTGCGGCGCTATTTTGCCTATGCCGCCATGGCGCTGGTGTTCTGGGCCATCTTGTCGATGACTTGGCTCACCATGACCGTGTATACCGAAGCGCTGAAATATCAGGCCATGATGATCATCTGTATCATTTATATCATGGGCTATGTGCTGACCGGAGTAAAACCGTTTCATATGCTGCTGACTGGGTTAATGGCGGCAGTGATGACCATGGTCATGCTATTTACCTTTTACATTCCAATTGATGTGATGGTGATGGCCCGGGTGCTCATCGGCAGCGTAGTGATGGGTTTTTTAATGAGTAAAATGCTGTGTACCCGAGAGCGGATGATCTTTCTGGTGATGCAGCAGGCGAAACTCGGCGAAAAAATTAACCGGATTAACAGTGAAGAATTGCTGCATTTAAGCCAGCATGATGCACTGACCAAAGTGTCGAACCGGCGCAACTTTGATGAAATGCTGAACAGCTATTATGAGCAGGCGCGGCATGATGAACGGCCGTTGTCCTTGCTGTTTATTGATGTCGATTTCTTTAAGCTGTTTAATGATTTTTATGGCCATCAAAAAGGCGATGAAGTCATTTCATCGGTAGCCAAATCGATTAAAGATGCGATCCGACATATGGATTTTGTGGCGCGCTATGGTGGCGAAGAATTTGTGGTGTTGCTGCCGGAAACCGATGCACATGGTGCTTATGCGGTGGCGTCGAATATTTTTAGGGCGATTGAACGGCTGGCCATTCCACATGAAAAATCCAGTGTGTCCGATATCATTACTATTAGCCTGGGGTTTACCGTGTATAAAGGTGAGCTCGAGATTTCCAAGGATGATCTGATTAGCCGTGCCGATCAGGCGCTGTACCGGGCGAAAAAACTCGGCCGGAACCAGATTTATTATCAGACCGCGCAGGTCAGCGATATTCTGCAAGGTTTAGAATAAATCCCAAACAGCAAGTACAAAAAAACCGCCCGAAGGCGGTTTTTTCATAGAGACAACTTATTTCTTGTCTTTTAACTGTGGAACAGCAGAACCTGTACCCACGGCCAGTAAACCGGCACCGGTATAAATGCCAAGTTTTTGACGGGTATCGGTAATGTCCAGGTTACGCATGGTTAACTGACCAATACGATCCATTGGCGTGAACATTGAATCACCTTTTTCCATAGTCAAACGCTCAGCTTCATAGGTGAGGTTTTCAGATTCAGTGTTCATAATCGTGTAGTCATTGCCACGACGCAGTTCTAAAGTCACTGTACCAGTAATGGCTTTCGCAACCCAACGCTGTGCAGTTTCACGCAGCATCAGGGCTTGAGAATCGAACCAGCGGCCTTGATACAGTAAACGACCTAAACGTAAACCGTTAATGCGGTATTGTTCGATGGTGTCTTCGTTATGAATACCTGTCACTAAACGCTCGTAAGCGATGTGCAGCAGCGCCATACCCGGAGCTTCGTAAATACCACGAGATTTCGCTTCAATGATACGGTTTTCGATCTGATCCGACATCCCCAGACCGTGACGGCCACCAATGCGGTTGGCTTCCAGAATGAATTCAACTGGATCTTCGATACGACGGCCATTCAGTGCAACCGGGAAACCTTCTTCAAAAGTAATTGAAACTTCTTCAGGTGCAATTTCAACGTCATCTTTCCAGAACGCAACGCCCATGATTGGCTCAACAATCTTGATACCGGCATTCAGGTATTCCAGATCTTTGGCTTCGTGCGTTGCACCCAGCATGTTCGAGTCAGTCGAGTAGGCTTTTTCTTTTGACATTTTATAGTCGAAGCCGTTGTCGATCAGGAACTGTGACATTTCTGCACGGCCGCCCAGCTCATCAATAAAGGTCTGGTCTAACCACGGCTTGTAGATTTTGAGCGCCGGGTTGGTCAGTAAGCCGTAACGGTAGAAACGCTCGATGTCGTTACCTTTATAGGTTGAACCATCACCCCAGATGTTCACGTCATCTTCTTTCATCGCTGTAACCAGCATGGTACCGGTAACTGCACGGCCCAGTGGTGTGGTGTTGAAGTAAGGCACACCACCTGTTGAAATGTGGAACGCGCCACACTGAATTGCAGCAATACCTTCAAGTGCAAGCTGTAAACGGCAGTCAATTAAGCGTGCTTTTACTGCGCCATAGGCTTCTGCTTTCTTCGGAATAGCATCGTAATCATCTTCATCTGGCTGGCCCAAGTTTGCTGTGTAAGCATAAGGTTCAGCGCCTTTTTGTTTCATCCACAATAAAGCAGCAGAAGTATCTAGACCACCAGAGAAGGCGATACCCACTTTTTTGCCTACTGGTACGCTTTGCAAGATCGTTGCATTATCAGTCATTGCGAGTCCTAACTTATGAATATAGGCAACCAAAATGGTGGCCAAGGAGAATTCGAAAATGGCGCTATTGTAGCACTTTTCCGAAACGATGTTTTCTGAAAAATTTGCTTTCTGAAAAAAGTTAGACTTTTTCATCGGTTTCAGTTTATTTTCGGCCACAGCAGCCCATTCCTGGCTTGAGTATGATAGAACAATTCATATCCACAGAGAGGAAATGCCAATGCAGCCCAATGTCACACCGCCCCCATTGATCTCCAACAATAACCGCAATGAAACCCTGGCGCTGGTTTATGGTATTTATGCCGGTTTACTCAGTTTTAGTGCGGTGGTGTTCCTGTATCTGGAATATCAGCAGCACAGTATTGCCACAGTCAATTTAGTGATTGTGCTGGCCTTGATGCTGCTGTTGATTTATCTGAATATCAGCGCCTGTTTGAAAGTGAAACGGGGCAATGGTGAAGGACGTACACTGTCGCGTATTCTGGCGGTGCTGATGTTATTAAGCTTTCCGATTGGCACGGTGCTCGGTGCAATTGCGCTGTGGAAAAGCAGTAGCAAGCAGTGGCAAAACTGACATTGGCAGTTTGTCATGATAATTTTTTGAAAATGCCATAAACAAATAATAAAAAATCGCTACAGTATTATGCAACAAGTTGCAAAGCCAGCGTACAGGAATACATGATGACAACAAGCTATGCACATCTGCTCAGTCCATTACATTTAGGTTTTACTACCCTGAAAAACCGGGTAGTGATGGGGTCCATGCATACCGGTCTGGAAGACCGCTTTTATAATTATCCGAAACTGGCGGCCTATTTTGGTGAGCGCGCCAAAGGCGGCGTTGGCCTGATTATTACGGGTGGAATTTCACCGAACCGTCAGGGCTGGTTATTACCGGCCGGCGGCACCATGAATACCTTGGGGGATATTGCACCGCATCGTCTGGTGACCCATGCGGTACATAAGCATGGCGCCAAAATCCTGTTGCAGATTCTGCATGCCGGCCGTTATGGCTATCAGCCTTTTGTGGTGTCGGCCAGCCCGATTAAATCGCCAATTTCACCGTTTAAACCGCGCCAGCTCAGCGATAAACAGATTTTAAACACCATTCAAGACTATGTGAAAACCGCCAGTCTGGCCAAAAAAGCCGGTTATGATGGCGTGGAAATCATGGGCTCTGAAGGCTATTTGCTAAACCAGTTTTTAAGCCGTCATGTCAATCAGCGCAATGACCGTTGGGGTGGCCCGATTGAAAACCGGATGCGCTTTGCTGTGGAAATTGTCAAAGCCATTCGCGCAGAAATTGGCGATAAATTTATTATCTGTTTCCGTCTGTCGATGCTGGATCTGGTACATGATGGCAACACTATGGATGAAGTCATTACGGTAGCCAAAGCCTTGGAACAGGCCGGTGTGACTTTACTGAATACCGGTATTGGCTGGCATGAAGCGCGTATTCCGACCATTGTGACTTCGGTGCCGCGCGCGGCGTTTGTGGATTACACTGCAGCGGTGAAACAGCAGGTATCGATTCCGGTGATTGCTTCTAACCGGATTAATATGCCGGATACGGCCGAAGAAATTCTGGCAGCGGGCAAAGCCGACATGATTCAGATGGCGCGTCCTTTACTGGCCGATGCTTTCTGGGTCAATAAAACCGCCACTAACCGGGTCGATGAAATCAATACCTGTATTGCCTGTAATCAGGCCTGTCTGGATCATACCTTTAAAAACCAGCGTGCCACCTGTCTGGTCAATCCGCGTGCCGCTTATGAAACCGAACTGGTCTATGTTAAAACCAAACAGCCAAAACGGATTGCCGTGGTGGGTGGTGGGGTTGCCGGTATGTCGGCCGCAACGGTGGCTGCAGGCCGTGGTCATCAGGTGACATTATTTGAAGCCAATGCCGATGTCGGCGGGCAGTTTAATCTGGCCAAGGTGATTCCGGGCAAAGAAGAATTCCACGAAACCATCCGCTATTTTAAGGTACAGCTGGAAAAAACCGGCGTAGATGTACGCCTGAATACCAAAGTCAACCGCGAGCAGCTGGAACGTGAAGGCTTTGATGAGGTGATTGTTGCCACCGGCGTGGTGCCGCGTACACTCAACATTCCGGGCAGCGATTTACCCCAAGTTCTGTCTTATGCCGAAGTACTCAATGGCGCGCCTGTCGGTCATAAAGTGGCAGTAATTGGCGCTGGCGGCATAGGCTTTGATGTGTCCGAGTTTTTATTAAAACCGGAGCAGCAGCCACAGCCGCAACCTGTGGAGGACTGGAAACGCGAGTGGGGTGTCGATTTAAATCCACACTATGTGTCTGAAGGTGGTATGCAGGCACCGGAAATTCATCCCCCTGTGCGTGAAATTTATTTGTTGCAGCGTAAAACCACGCCATTGGGTGCCGGACTGGGTAAAACCACCGGCTGGGTGCATCGTGCACAACTGAAAAAGCACGGCGTACGCATGTTGCGCGGGGTGCAATATAAAGCCATTGGTGATGAAGGCTTGTGGGTAGAAATGGATGGCCATGACCAGTTATTGCGGGTCGATACTGTGGTGGTCTGTGCCGGGCAGGAATCGGTCAAAGAGATTATACCGGAAAATGGCCAGCAGACCTTGGCGCAGTATCACATTATTGGCGGGGCAAAACTGGCAGCGGAACTGGATGCCAAGCGCGCCATTCGTGAAGGTGCTGAATTGGCCGCCAAACTTTAAACATTTGATGAAACAATATTCATTTGAGTCACTTGAATGTAATTTTTACTTGTCAGATGGAAAAAAGCTTCGTATCATGGCGCACATGGAAGCGTGGCAGAGCGGTTTAATGCACCGGTCTTGAAAACCGACGAGGGTGTGAGTCCTCCGTGAGTTCGAATCTCACCGCTTCCGCCAAATTCAAAAAATCCCTGACATTGTCAGGGATTTTTTTTATTGCGCTCCGTTTTATTTTTATCTTCTTTAGATGGAGCTGATTTATTTTAAAGAGGAGAGCTAAACATATTTTATAGGTATTATATAAATACCTTTTGGATATATTATTTTGCTTCGAATATCTAAAAATAAAAATTCATGGAATATAAAAAACGAATATTTATATAGATTGCTTTTATATAAAATAAAAAAATAATCATCGATAATCTTTCATCTGTCGCAATGTATATGCGACAGATGAAGGTTAAAATCAATTATTTAAATTTTATAGGTTGACAGTAATATATTGGTTTCACTGTTATAAATTCCTGAAATACTTCTGATCCGACTTAAAATTAAATCAAAATTCACCAAATTGTCGGACTGGATTTCCACCAGCAAATCCCATTTGCCATTCGTCGTATGTAAGGTCTGAATGGCCGGATCGAGACGTAGCTCCTTGATGATTGCCTGTGCATTGTTGCCTTCCACCATAATACTCATCCAGGCCTGAATAAGCTGCGGATTCAGGTTCGGTTTGATGCGTACCGTATAGCCGGTAATGATGCCGGCGGCTTCCATGTACTCGATTCGCTTTTGAACCGTGGCCCGGGAATTTCGGGTTTTCTGCGCAATTTCTGTAATTGAGATACGTGCATTTTCTCTTAACAATCCAAGTATTTTATTGTCCGTTTTATTTTTTTAAACGGATGAATAATTAGTTTTTAATTCTTGATTCTTAGTTATTATTAGACCTCTTTCATAAATCATTTTTTGCTCAGTTCCAAGTTGTAGATTCCAGCGATTAAATTGAATCTCAAACCAAGCCTTTTACCTCTATTTCGATAACGCTCAGCAAGGATTTTGAA
>Ga0172372_10000508_pt1 | contig 59532 bp, 53 predicted proteins | sample LakKiv5m_2_FD_114544 | JGI IMG/M metagenome (GOLD analysis project Ga0172372, IMG submission 114544) | Freshwater microbial communities from Kabuno Bay, South-Kivu, Congo - kab_092012_9.5m | ecosystem: Environmental > Aquatic > Freshwater > Lake | place: Democratic Republic of the Congo...
AAGTCCGCGAACTCCACGATTACTTTAGCGAAGACGCGCAACTAAAGTTTAAAACGCGCATCGAAATTGATTATTTTGTTGCTCTTTGTGAAGAGCTAAAACTAGAATTCACAGAAGATGAACGCATGTATATCTCACAAATTTATGACACCATTGAACCAATGGCTATTAAATTACGCGAAGAAGTTACAAAGCACGACATCAAAGCAATTGAATATTATTTACGCTCAAGATTTGCTAACTGGAATGTCCCCCACGATCAAATGATCCACTTTGGTTTGACTTCACAGGACATAAACAGCGTAGCAACAAGCATGAGTCTTGATCGTTTTAACCAAAGCGAAATGTCATTCTACATGAACGAACTTATCAATTGTCTTTATGATTTTAGTAGCAAAAACAAGTGTGTTTTTCCTGCACGAACACATGGGCAACTTGCCGTTCCAACGACTTTTGAAAAAGAAATGCAAGTATTTATTTCTAGACTTGATACTGTTTGGAGTGAAACTATGAACTTTTCTTTCCAAGCAAAACTTGGCGGTGCTGTTGGAAATTTAAGCGCGCATTACATCGCCTATCCAGACCATAACTGGTATATGTTTAGAGATAAATTTCTTAAAAAATATGATTTAGATCCCGAAGAATACACAACACAGGTTGCAAATAACACAACCATTTGTCAATATTTTGACAAAATTCGGATGATAAATAACATCCTAATCGGCCTATGCCGGGACATCTGGATGTACAATTCTTATGGATATTTTAAACAAATGGTAACCGCCGAAGAGGTTGGTTCTTCAACCATGCCACAGAAAATTAATCCTATAAATTTTGAAAATGCAGAGGGAAATCTTGAACTTTCTAACTGTTTGCTAGAGTTTATGAGCAATAAGCTACAGATCTCCCGCATGCAACGGGATCTTACCGATTCAACCGTAATCCGCAACATAGGTGTCGCTCTAGGACACGCTGTAGTGGCCTATAAATCGCTTATGGAGGGCTTGAGCAAGCTGTCTATCAACTTGGAGGCTGTCAACCGTGATCTTGCTTCTGGGGGGCTTCTAGCCGAGGCTTATCAAATTCTTTTAAAGAAAGAAAATGTTAAAGATGGTTACGAACTAATTAAAGACATGGAGCGCCAAGGCAAATCATTAAATGATTTAAACGTGTCAGAAAGCATTAAAAATAATTTAAAAAGTGTTACAATTGACTCCTATGTTGCTCACATTAGGGACAAATATTAATGGCTAAAAAAATCTACGTACTAGATACAAATGTCCTACTAAGTGATTTTAACTCCGTTCATGCATTTAAAAGCAACGATCTTGTAATCCCACTAAAAGTGTTAGAAGAAATTGATAAACATAAAAAGCGCCAAGACGGTGTTGGCGCTAATGCACGACAAGTAATTCGTGAGCTAGATGCTCTACGAGAGAAGGGAAACTTAAGTGAAGGCGTCAAATTGGGTGCTAGAAAAGGCACTGTTTGTGTTCGTGGTTACGATAAAAACCATCTTCCACCCGAGCTAAACATAGCTGATCCAGACAATCAAATTCTAGCTACAGTGTTCAGTCTTGTTTATGACGTTGAAGAAGGAACTAAAGTAGTTCTTGTCTCACAAGACATCAATGTTCGCGTCAAGGCAGATGCCCTTGGGATCACAGCGGAAGACTACACAACCAACCAAATTGTTGAGCGCGCAGAGGAAGTTTACACTGGTTTTAAACACCACCTAGTAGATGATGCACTCATTGATAGATTCTATTCTGGTGAGAAGATTTCACTTGACGAAAAGGACATAAAGCTAGTCCCAAATCAATTTATTATGCTAGTTTCTAACGCTAACGACAAGAAAACAGCACTAGCAAAGTTTAAAAATTACAACCATCCACTAGCAAAAGTTCGTGAATACAAAGAGGGCATTTGGGGGGTTCGCGCCAAGAACAAAGAACAACAATTTGCCCTTGATTTGCTTATGGATCAAGACATAAAAATTGTTTCGTTAGTAGGTAAAGCTGGCTGTGGAAAGACATTATTAGCACTATCGGCGGGTCTAAAGCAGATCCTTGATGACAAGACTTACAAGAAGCTAATTGTGTCCAGACCGGTGCAACCAATGGGTCGTGACATTGGCTTTTTGCCCGGCACATTAGAAGAAAAAATGGCTCCTTGGATCGCTCCAATCCAAGACAATTTAGAGTTTCTAATGGGCGACGACAAGGAAAGTTTAAAGCTGTTACAAGAGCAAGGCACAATAGAAGTAGAGGCGCTAACTTTCATCCGTGGGCGCTCAATTGCTAACGCTTTTATCATTATTGACGAGGCGCAAAACCTCTCAATGCATGAACTAAAAACAATCATTACTCGCGTTGGTGAGGGTACAAAAATCATTCTTACGGGCGACATTGAACAAATTGATAGTGCCTTCCTAGATGCTACAAATAACGGCCTAACCTATGCCGTAGAGAAGTTTAAACCCTATGAATTATGTGGTCATGTAAGTCTACAAAAGGGCGAAAGAAGTGCTGTAGCAACGCTTGCGGCAACGGTTTTATAAATGATAAAATACATAATTGAATCAGCAAATAATGCTCAAAAACGTAAGCGAGATTACGAAATTTTTGGCAGAGTAACAGTTAAATTAAACGATTTTTTGCCTGATAGCGTGTCACTAAAAGATGTAATAAAAAGCATAGAAAGTAAAATTCCAGAGCATGTTTTGTACGATGTAGACGCAATTTACATTGGCAATTGCAAGCCACTAGATGACCGCCAAGTTGATTCAATTTATGTTAGCGGCTCTATTCTTATGAAGCCAAATGCAGAATCAAATAGTGACCTTTTTAACACACTTGTTCATGAATTTGCGCATGCCGTAGAACAGACTGCAAAGGATTTTATCTATGCGGATGGCGATGTTGGTAGTGAGTTTTTAGGCAAACGCAATCGCCTCTACAGCATGCTAAAAGATGACTATAAAATCTCTAAAAAACAGTTTTTAAACATAAATTTTGATCAAGTTTTTGATGATTTTTTAAATAAAGAAATAGGCTACACTAACCTTGAAATGCTTACAAACGGACTATTTTTATCGCCCTATGGGGCAACATCGTTACGCGAATACTTTGCTAATGGGTTTGAGCATTTTTACATTCAAGGTCCACAAGAAGTAAAGCAACTATCCCCAGCTATTTTTCATAAAATTACTGGAATTATTCGCGGCGATCACATAGAATAAAACAACTTTTTTTTGCCTAGAAAGTGTGGTAGACTGCTCTTACAAAGGAGCAAGTTATGCCACATATTTCTTTTTCGGCATTAAAGATCTGGAAGGATTGCGCGCACAAGTACAAGCTTAACTACATCGACGGCAAGAAGAAGTTTCTTGGCAACGAATACACAGTTTTTGGAACTGCGTTACACGAAGCATGCGAACGCAAAGTGCTTGATAACAGCGTTGACGAAGTGCAAATCTTTATTGGCAAATTTACAGAAGAGCTTAGTAAGCTGCCGCCTGAAGTAATTGTAGACACTAATGTAAAAACACAAATGCAGGAGCAGGGTGAAAGACTTGCTAGCCTTGTGCTTGGCGCACTAACCCAATATTTTGGATCATTTAAAGTTGTAAGCGCCGAAGAGGAGCTACTACGTAGCCTTGAAGACACGGGATACGATTTTAAAGGTTACGTAGACCTAATCTTGCAAACAGATGATGGTAAGTTTCACATTATTGATTGGAAAACATGCTCATGGGGTTGGGATGCTGAAAAGCGCAATGATCCAATGACCAACTACCAGCTTACGCTTTACAAGCATTTCTTTACACAGATCAAGGGAGTTGATCCCAAGATGGTAGAAACGCATTTTGCGCTGCTTAAGCGAACTGCCAAGAAGGATCAAGTAGAGTTATTCCGCATCACAAGCGGTCCAAAAAAAGTGCAAAATGCTCTTAAAATATTAAACAATGCTGTGCATAATATAGCAAATAATAATTTTCCCAAGAATAGACTTAGTTGCAAAAACTGTGAATTCTATAAAACAGAAGAGTGTCCATAAAAAACGCATGGTGCAAGTGCTGCTACATGATGAATGCATAATTCATCTAGAGATAATTTCTTGTGAAAATCAAATTAATGATCTTGTAGAATTATTATCTAAGCATTACTGTGGTAAAACTATTTTTATTGATAAAAAGGAAAAGTCTTAATGGCAAAAACAGCAATTATAACTGGAGTTTCTGGACAAGACGGTAGTTACCTAGCAGAATTGCTACTTGATAAAGGCTATAGAGTAGTTGGGATGGTAAGACGCTCTGCTATGGAAGATAAAAAGTTGGTAAACATAGAGCATCTACTAAAAAATGTGAATCTAATCTTAGAAAACGGCGATCTAACAGACAGCGCCTCTATCTGGCGATTAGTTCAGCAGTACAAGCCAGATGAATTCTACAATCTTGCAGCCCAAAGCCATGTTGGTGTTTCGTTTACTAGTCCTGAAAGCACATTTGAAATAAATGCTACAGGCGTTCTTAACTGTTTAGAAGCTATTAGAACAGTTTCCCCAAAGACTAAGTTTTATCAAGCAAGCACTAGCGAAATGTTTGGTGATAACACACAGGCTCCGCAAAGCGAAACTACAGTCCTACAACCAGTTTCACCCTATGCTTGCGGCAAGGTAGCAGCCCATAATCTTGTAATTAATTATCGCAAATCTTATGGGCTTTTTGCATGTAGCGGCATTCTTTTTAATCACGAAAGCGAACGTCGTGGTGAACAATTTGTTACTCGTAAGATCACTAAGGCTGCTGCACGGATTAAACTGGGTTTACAGAAAGAACTACGCCTTGGCAATCTTGATGCTAAACGCGATTGGGGTTATGCCAAAGAATATGTTGAGGCAATGTGGCTTATGCTGCAACAAGAAGCTCCAGATGATTATGTTATTGGAACTGGAAAAACATATTCCATCAAAGAATTTTTACAGTTTGTTGCCGAAATAGCCGGTTTTAATCTTATGGACTATGTAGTTGTTGACGACAAGTGGAAACGTCCTAGTGAAGTTCCACTGTTGTTATCTGATCCCTCAAAAGCAAAAAATAAATTAGGCTGGGAAGCACAAACAGATGTTAAAAAATTAGCAGAAATAATGTATTATTCCGATCTAGCAAAGGAAACCGCAAATGTCAGATAAGAAAAAAATTTTAGTGTTAGCCGATCATCCATTTTCTCCAAGCGGGGTTGGCACACAAACAAAGTATTTTGTTGAAAGTTTATTGAAAACTGGGAAATATTCTTTTATTTGCCTTGGGGGAGCAATTAAACATAACGACTACAGACCAATGAAAACCGCTGAGTGGGGGGATGACTTAATCATAATCCCAATTGATGGCTATGGCTCCCAGCAACAAATTCGTGACATGATTCACGCACACAAATTTGATGCACTTTGGTTTATGACAGACCCACGCTTTTGGACTTGGTTATGGGCAATTGATCAAGAAATTCGTCCAAACGTACCAATGATTTATTATCACGTATGGGATAACTACCCTTATCCAAAATTTAATAAACCATTTTATTTATCAAACGATATGATTGTTACAATGTCTAAAGTTTCTAGCGATATTGTAAAAACAGTAGCACCAGAAATCCCAGAAGTTTACATTCCGCTTACTGTTAACAGCCAAATTTTTAAACCATTACCAGAATCGGAATGGAAACAATTTAAACCAAACGGTAAAACTATGTTTTTCTGGAACAATAGAAACGCTAGGCGCAAGATGAGTGGTAGTGTTTTGTGGTGGTACAAAGAATTTTTAGATCGAGTTGGGCACGATAAGGCTTTTTTTGTTATGCACACCGATCCAAAAGATCCACATGGTCAAGATCTTGAAGTAATTGCAAGAGAAGTTGGCCTAACAAGAGATAATTTTGCCCTTTCCGTTAGTAAAGTACCGCCAACCGAACTGGCAAAATTGTACAATGCAGCCGATTGCACAATAAACATTAGTGATGCAGAGGGCGTTGGAATGGCAACCATTGAATCAATGGCTTGCGGAAAACCAGTTATTGTAAACATGACGGGTGGTTTGCAAGAGCAAGTGATAGATGACGAAGGAAATTGGCTTGGAATTGGAATAGCACCAGCTTCAAAAGCAATTATTGGTTCTCAAGAAGTTCCATACATTTACGAAGATCGTGTTTCAAAAGAAGATTTTATAGATGCTATGGTTAAAATGCACAACATGACGAAAGAGGAACGGGAAGAAATGGGGAAGAAAGCAAGAAACTTTGTTCTTAAAAAATATGATTTAGAGCATTTTGCTAAAGCATGGGAACAAACAATGGATAAATTTATTGAAGATCATGGTTCTTGGCAAGAACGCAAAAACTACAATCACTGGACGCTAAAGGAATTTTAAAATGAAAAAAATATTAGTCAATGGTCCTGTTTTAAGCCGTAGTGGCTATGGGGAAATGGCAAGATTTGCCCTAAATTGTCTTAGAAGTCACCAAGACAAATATGATATCTATGTTAATGTAATTAATTGGGGCGCTACTGGTTTTTTGCACGAAGAAACCGAAGAGTTTGAATGGATAAAATTTCTTAGAATGAAAACAGAGCATTATGTTAAGCAAGGTGGATCTTTTGATGTTTCTTTGCAAATAACCATTCCTAACGAATGGAAGAGAATGGCAGCTGTTAACATAGGCTACACGGCAGGGATTGAAACTCACATAATTTCTCCTGCATGGCTAGAGCCTTCTAATCAAATGGATAAAATTATTGTTATTAGCGAACATGCAAAGCAAAGTTTTTTAAATACAATTTTTAGCGATCAAAACGGTAATAGATTTAATGTTACTTCGCCAATTGAGGTTGTCCATTTTCCTGCTAAGCAAAAAACTTCACAAAAAATAGATTTAAATTTATCTACGGAGTTTAATTTTCTTAGTGTTAATCAATGGGGTCCAAGAAAAAACATTGAATTTTTAATTTCTAATTTTATTGATGAATTTAGAGATGAAAATGTTGGTCTTTTATTAAAATCTAACACTGTTAATGACTCTACAATTGATAAGCTAACAACAGAAAGCAAATTAGCCACTCTCGTAGATTCAAAAGGCCCTAAAAAATGTAAGGTTTATTTGCTACACGGTCATTTAACTGACGCTGAAATGTCAGCTGTTTACAATAACGAAAAAGTTAAAGCATTTGTAACTGCTACACACGGAGAAGGTTTTGGAATGCCTATTTTTGAAGCGGTTAATAACGAACTCCCGGTCATAGCTACAGACTGGAGTGGACATTTAGACTTTTTGTCCATGCCAAATGATAAAGGCGACGAAAAAAAGATGTTTGCTAAAGTAGACTTTGTTATGAAACAAATAGAACCACAACATGTATGGCCCGGCGTAATGGAAACAGAGGCTGGATGGGCATTTCCAGAGGCCAATAGTCTTAAAGAAAAAATGCGTCAAGTGTACAAAGATTACAGCCGTTTTAAGAGCTGGGCTAAAAAATTAGCTGCTTACAACCAAGAAAAGTTTTCAGAAGAAAGCGTTTCTAAAAAATTTATTGATTGTCTAGGACCAGTGGAAGTTCAAGAAGATGAATTAATTGTTCTTTAGGGGTGTTTATGATAGAAAAACTAAAAAACATTAATTTTTCAACAAGTAATTTATTTCAAAATAAAAAAGTGTCTGTGTTTATCACAGCTTTTAATAGACCAGACATGTTGGAAAGATGTATTGAAAGCTTAAATCTATGCGATGAGCTAGAAAATGTACCTATTTTCATCTATCTTGATGGTGGAGGGAAGTCTAAACAACAAGAAAATTTAGAAATAGTGAAAAAAATTAAATTTAAAAACAAGTATCTTATTAAAAGAAGCGTAAATTACGGCTGCGACAAAAATACTATTGCAATGTTCAACGATATGTTTGTTGAGCTTGGTTTTGACTATGCTTTTCATGTAGAAGACGATTTTGTGTTTTGTAAAAATTATTTTAAATATTGTTTTGATGAATTTAATAGAATTAAAAACACCGTTGATCCTGAAATTGGGGTCTTTCAAGGTTTTTCTATCTGCTTTTTAACGCCAGAAGACAAGAAACAAAAACTTTTTGAAGTGCAAACTACAGAAAAAGATCATTTGTGGGGTTGTCTATACTCTAAAGAGGCGTTTTTATCTTTTAAAGAACGTATCACAGAGTATGAAAAGATAGTTAGCATGTTTCCGACCAATGGTTTTTCTAAGGATTACATGTTACAGATAGCAAATTCAACTATTGCTAATTGCTACAATGAAATATTTGATCAAAGCCAACAGCCAATGAGTGAATACATCAAAAAAACTTTCTATGATAAGTTCAACGAACATTTTACGGCAGGATGGGATGGGGCTTTTGTGCTTGGTTTGGCGTGTACAAAGTACAAACGCTACATGCCTACTGTAAATAGAATGTTAAACATTGGTGATGTTGGGCATCATTACAACAAAGCTGCTTTTCAATTTCACAACTTGCATAAAATAACTCTTGATGAAGTGTGGTAAACGTGAAAAAAATAGTTTATGTATCTGATTTTTTTGTAGAAAACAATTTAGGAGGCGCTGAAATTTGCGATGAGGTTATAATTCGCAAGCTTGGCGCTTTTAATTTTAATATTAAAAAAATATTATCAAGAAACTTAACAATTAATTTTTTAAATTCTAACAAAGAAGCTTTTTTTATAATAAGTAATTTTTCTATGATTCATCCAAGTGTCCTGCAAGCAATCATAGATGGTAAATATAGATATCTTATTTACGAACACGATCATAAATACGTTGTTGATAGAAATCCTGCTGCATACAAAGATTATATTGTTCCAAAAAATAAGATTGTTAATTATGATTTTTATAAAAATGCTGTTAATGTAGTTGCTCAAAGCAACTTTCACAAAGATATAATAGAAAAAAATCTTAATTTATTAAACATAATAACATTCTCTACTAATTTTTGGTTTGATGAACACTATGAGTTCATGGAAGAACTGTCACAACGTGATAAGTTTGAATTAACTGCCATTATGGATTCGCCAATCTGGCATAAAAATACAAATGGGGCAATAGAAAAGTGTAAAAATTTAAAGAAACCTTATATACTTGTAAAAGATAACGATTATTTATCGTTTTTAGAAAAAATTGGCTCGTATTCTTCTTTTATGTTTCTTCCGCAAACTCCAGAAACATTTTCAAGAACATGCGCAGAAGCGCGCATGATGAATGTACAGGTTATAGGCAACAATAATATAGGATGTATTAAAGAGGATTGGTTTAAAGAGCACAAGGGAATTAATTTAATAAAATATTTAAAACAATCTAACAAAAACTCAATTGAAAAAATTTTAAGGTTAATATAATATGAAAATATTAATTACTGGCATAGCGGGATTAATTGGCTCTAATTTAGCAAAATATTTACTTGAAAAAAAATATTCTGTTATTGGGATTGATGATCTTTCTGGAGGATATATTGATTTTATTCCAAAAGAAGCAAAATTTTATAATATAAATTTGCTAGAAGAAGAAAAATTAAAAAATATATTTTCTTTAGAAAAACCTGATATAGTTTTTCATTTAGCGGCGTACGCAGCGGAGGGTTTATCGCCATATATAAGAAAATATAATTATGAAAATAACGTCATAAGTTCAATAAATTTAATTAACTGTTGTATTAATAACAATGTTAAAAAAATAATTTTTACTTCTTCTATGGCAGTTTACGGAGTTGGCAATCCTCCATTTTTAGAAGAACAACTACCATCTCCAATTGACCCGTATGGTATTGCTAAATATAGTGTAGAACAAGATTTAAAAGAAGCGTATAATAAATTTGGACTAAATTATACAATAATTCGGCCTCACAATGTAATAGGAATAAATCAAAATATTTGGGATCGTTACAGGAATGTTATTGGTATTTGGATAAGAAAAATTTTAAATAATCAACCAATAAGTATCTATGGTGATGGATTACAAACTAGAGCTTTCTCTGATATAAAATTTTATATGGAGCCTTTTGAAAAAACCATATTCAATTTCAATGATCATATTTTTAATATTGGAGCAGACAAATATTATAAAATTATAGAAGCTGCTAACATATTAAAAAGCATATCTAATAAAAAAGGATTTAATCCAGAAATTGTTCATTACGAGCAAAGAACAGAAGTCAAGCATGCTTTTTGCGACCACACTAAAGCTAAAAAATACTTAAATTTTAAAGATGAAACCGATATAGAAAAAACATTTGAACAAATGTTTAATTGGGCTTTAACTCAACCTAACAGACAAGTTAAATATATGAACTATGAAATAGAAAAAAATTTATATTCTTTTTGGAAAAAATAATGTATTCAATAGGAATTGTAACTTACGTAAAACGATTTGAAAAATATTTCAAACCATTGATAAAACAAATAAAATATTTTAGACCTAATATTCAAATAAATGTTTGTGTAAATGGAGAATATAAAGAAAACTTTAACGAGCAATATAGAAAAGAAATATTAAATTTTACAAGCGAATACAATAATTTGTTTATTAATATTTTTCCTGAGTTTAGATCTCTTTCCAAATTATGGAACACTTGTTTAATTAATTCATCAAATAACAAATGTCTTTTACTAAACGATGATGTAACAATTGCTGATAAATTATTTTTTAACAATTTAGAAAAAGTCATTAGAGTTTCTAATCAATCTTTTAAAATTAATGGTAGTTGGAGTCACACATTTTTAATTAGAGAAGAAATAAATGAAATCGGTTGGTTTGATGAAAGATATCTTGGCGTTGGCGAAGAAGATGGTGATTTTGAATGGAGATACCAAAATAAATTACAAAAACCATTTTTATCTGTAGAAATTAGTGGTATAATAAATCACGTTGAAAAAGAGGATTGTTTAAAAAATATTAAAATTGTTAATTCAAAATATTCTTTATTTAATAAAAAATTTTCTGAACTTAAATATAAAGAAAGTGATGATGGAAAAAAATATGGTATAATGGATAAAAAAGTTTTGTGTGTTAATGAAACAAAAAATCAATATCCAAATGAAAAATTTTATTGGTTGAATAAAGAAAAACTATGAATAAATTAAAAATTAATTTTGTTGATTTTTGGCCTAATTTTATAAAAAATGATAATTATTTTTTTAATCTTTTATCGACAAAATATAACGTAGAAATTAATGAAAAAAGCCCAGATATCGTATTTTTTTCTGTAGATTTTTCTAAAAAACAAGAAAGGAATAGATACATTAATAGTAGCTGTAAGAAAGTTTTTTTTACGGGTGAGAATATTCCTCCGAATTACGGCCCAGAACAAAACATAGAATGCCCAAGATATTCAATCGGAAAATGTGATTATTCTTTTTCTTTTGACCCAACAATCGGCAACAACTTTAGATTACCGCTTTGGGTCTTATTTATAAATTGGTTTAATAGAAAACATGATGACAACAGGGACATTTCTTATCTTATACCATTAAAAAATTTATTTGATAGACAATTTACAAAAAAAACAAAATTCTGTAACTTTGTTTTTTCTAATAATCAAGGCCCAAGAGTAGAAATTTTTAATCATTTAAACTCATACAAACACGTTGATTCTTGTGGTAAATTAAAAAATAACACAAATTTTTCTATACCCGGAAGAGGTGATCAAAAATATAAATTACATTTTTTAAGAGATTACAAATTTACTATAGCTTCAGAAAACTCTAAAAAAGATGGATATACTACTGAAAAAATTATTCATCCGCTTTCAGTTGGCAGCATACCAATCTATTGGGGATCAGACATAGTGATAGATGATTTTAATGAGAATTGTTTTATAAATGCTAATAAATTCGCTAGTTTTGAACTATTAAAGGAACATGTCGTTGAGGTTGACAATAATAAAAAATTATATGAAACTTATTTAGCGGCGCCCATATTTTCTAATAATAAAATCCCAGAACAATTTTTGCCTGAAAAAATAATTTCTTTTTTTGAAAAAAAAATATTATGTTAGATATAGAAAAAATATTTATTACACATTATTCTCCCTTAGTTGATAGAAAAAAAAGGCTAGAAACAATTTTATCTCAATTTGAGAACGAATCAATCTTTATTGAAGATGAGCCTTCTTCAAAAGATATTAATAATTTTTTTTCATTAACAAAAAATGAATGGATAAAAAAAACAGAAAAAATAAATTATGGCAGTAAAATTGAATACAAAATTTTAACAAAAACAGAAATTTCTATTGCTTTTAAACATTTAAAAGCTTTTGAATGTATTGTAAAAAATAAAATAAAAAAATCTCTAATTTTAGAAGATGATGTTATTTTAATAAATAATTTTGAAAAAAATTTTAATAATAGTCTTGAAAAAACCCCAAATGATTGGCAATTTATTTTTATTGGAAGTGGATGCGATTTAAAAATTCCAACGAATCAACTAATAAAAAATAAAATAGCTTATGAAAAAAAAACGCCCGCCACAAGATGCTGTGATTCATATATAATAACTTATGACGCTGCTAAACAAATGTATGATTGTTTAAATAAAAAAATAACACTTCCTATTGATTTTGAGTTAAACTATCATATAGATAATTGTGTTCTTAAAACTTATTGGTGGCATCCAAATGTAGTAGTTCAAGGCTCTCAATGTGGATTTTTTAAGAGCGAGGTTATAAAATGAAAACTATAGCCTTTTATTCTCCTCACATGAGCTTAAGAGGAACAGAAGTCACTCTTTATGATTTTGCTAAATACAATGAAGACATACTAAAAAATAAATCTATTGTTATATACAATCATAATAATAAAAATAATAACTCAACTGTCATTGAAAAATTTTCTAATCAATTTAAAGATAATTTTATTGCTTTGCAGGGACCAGATTACGATTATTCTTGGGATAAAGATACAACTAACCCGTTAATAGATTCTATAATATTGCAAAAAAAATGTGATGGGTTATTTATACAAAAGTATGGTTTAAATGACGGCGTATTATCTAATAAATGTAAAACGTTTATTATGTGCGCGGCACCGGTTTGCGAACCGCACGGGGATGTTTATAGTTATGTTTCTGAATGGCTCAGTAAAACAGCTTCTGGTGGTAAATATCCTTTTGTACCAAGCATTGTAGATCTCCCTGAGACGAATGAAAGTTTTAGGCAACAATTAAAGATACCAGAAGATGCGATTGTTTTTGGAAGAACGGGAGGATTAGATACTTGGAGTATTCCTTGGGCGAATGATGTAATAAAAAATATTTTAAATATACATCCAAACGTATATTTTATTTTTCAAAATACTCCAAAATTTTACAACCATAAAAATATTAAATATTTACAATCAACAGCTAACCTAGAGTTTAAAGTTAGATTTATTAATTCTTGTGATGCTATGATACATGCCAGAGTCGATGGTGAAAGCTTTGGTGTAACCTGTGGAGAATTTTCTATTAGAAATAAACCAATAATTACTTGGTTTGGATCTAAAGATAGAAATCACATTGAAACATTAGGAGAAAATGCCTACTATTATAATAATCCACAAGAATTATATAAGATATTAACAACTTTCAAGAAAGAGTCAGAGAAAGATTGGCGTATGTACTCTAAATTTAATCCAAAAAGCGTAATGTCCATATTTAATAAAGTTTATTTAGAACAAATTAAATAATTTTAAGGAATATTATGATAATAGCTAAATGTCCTTTGCGAATTTCTTTAGCCGGTGGTTCTACAGATTTACAAGATTTTATAGACCAAAATGGCTACGGGTCGGTAATAAGCTTCCCATCTACTGTTTATACCTACATTTCTATTCACAAAAATAATAGGAAAAAATATATTATAAATTATACCAAAAGAGAAGAGGAAAAAAATATTATTGATATAAAAAATGATATTGCTAGGGAGGTTTTGTTAGAATTTGAATGCGAGCCTGTTACAATCACGTTTAATACCGATGTTCATACGATAGGGAGCGGATTAGCATCTTCTTCTTCCTACTTGATATCAGCAATAGCTGCCATAAGTAAATATAAAAATATTGAGTTATCAAATTTTGAAATATGTAAAATAGCTTTAAAAATAGAAAGAAAATTTAACCCACTAACTGGCTATCAAGATCCATATGGATGCGGGATTGGATCATTTAAAAAATTTATTTTTAACAAAAATAAAGACCCAGAAGTACATTACTTAGAGCAAAAAATATTTAAAAACATAAACATGTACTTAAAATACACTGGGGTATTTAGATCATCGACTAATGTCTTAAATGATGTAATTAAAACAGATAGAAATAAAATTTTGGCGTTTGTTAATGATTTAGAAAAACATATTAAAAATGAAGATAAAGAAAATTTTTTAAAATGTATAAATGACGCATGGACAGAAAAAAAGAATAGTTCTATAAGTATTTTGCAGAACTACAATGTAAAAAAAATAGATGAAAGCTTAGAAAAAAATCCAAAAATTTTAGCTCATCGACTTTGTGGAGCCGGAAATGGTGGTTATTTTTTGTTATTTACAGAAAAAACTACTTTAATAAACGATGCTATTCCTGTTAAAATAGACCAAAATGGAGTTGAGGTTTATAAAATATGATTTTAAAAAATTTTATACGATGTATGGAAGAAATATCTGAGCAGCAGACGCAATTTTTTATTGATTTAATCCAAAAACATGAAAAAATAATAATTCTTGGAAACGGTGGTAGTAATGCTATCGCCTCGCACATTTCTCAAGATTATACAAAAAAATTAAATAAAAAATCTTTTTCTTTTTCTGATCCGTCTAGGCTAACATGCTATATAAACGATTATGGGATGGAAAAAGCATATGAACAATTTTTGAAAGAATTTTGCGAAACAGATACTTTAGTTATTTTGATTTCTTCTTCTGGAGAATCTAAAAATATATTAAATTGCGCAAAATATTGTTTGGAAAACAATATTAAATATATTATTTTAACTGGTTTCTCCGAAAACAATTCTTTAAGAAGATTATATAAACAAACATCATGTTTTGATCTGTGGATTAATTCCTCAGATTATGGTATTGTTGAATGCTCTCATCAAGCTTTTTTACACGCAGTGGCGTAGGTATAAAATGTTAAAAATAAAAACCGATCACAAATTAGCTATAGACTCTCCAGATTTTTTAGTACAACAGCAAAAAAATTTAAAATTATCTTTTTCGGCAGCAGAAGATAATTCTACAAACAAACATTTTATTTCTAAAATAGAGAAATTTTTTTCTTCTAAAAAAAATTTAACAAATGGTGAATTTTTGATAGATGTTTTAGATCTTGGGTGTGGAGGTGGTCAATTAATTGTTGATTTTTCTGAAGAAATGTTTATAAAACATGCAATCGGACTTGATGGCGTGGCTGGTTCTCTTGGAAGAAAAAATTGGTTAAAACATAAAAATAAGTTTTTTAATGTTGATTTATCTAAAGATTTTACTATTTTAAATGAAAAAGACGAAATTCAAAAATTTGATCTAATAACTTCTTGGGAAATGATAGAACATTTACATCCAAATGATTTAAATTTGTTTTTTAAAAATATGTATAAACACCTCAAAGATGATGGAGTTTTTTTAGGAAGCATCGCTCTTTTCCCAGACGTTAGGGATGCTTTTGGAAGGCATCAAGCCATGAGAGATTATGATAAAACTACTGAACAGTTTGTTTTACATCAATCTGTTTTTTGCGAAGAATATTGGAAAAACAATATTTTAAAGGATTACAAAGTGTGTGAATATCCTTTCAGAGATGATAACTATAAATGTGGTTATTTAGCGGTTAGAGATCACCCAAAAGATGAAAAAGGAGATGGTGGATCATTTTATTTAATGATTACTAAATAAAAAAATGAAAATTCAAAAAGCAATTTTTTCTAGTTCAGAAGAATATAGCGATTTTTGGAACATTCAGTCAAGGGTTTTTAAAGAAGGTTTAGGAATAGAACCAGTGTGCCTTCTTTTTGGAAAAAAAGAAAACACAGATGCGCATGAAAAATATGGAAAAATTATTGAAATAGATTTCATACCAAATTTACCAAAAGTAATACAAATAACTTGGGCTAAATTTTATTATACAAAAACAGAACCAGATACAACTTGGATAATAGGCGATATTGATCAAATTCCTCTCCAAAAAGAATGGTTTATTGATAATATTAAAGATTATGATGATGATTTTTATTTACATTTAAATGCTAGCGCTTGCTGTCAACCGTATAATTTACCAAGTGATACTTGGGAAAAAAAAGGCGGATTTTTAACTGGCGGTGCAGACCTACCAGCACATTATCATGTTGCTAAAGGCTTTAATTTTATTAAAGCTTATGATTTAGAACAGACATTTTATGAACAAATCAATTACATATGCTCCTCTAAGAAATATGGAGGCGGCGCAAGATCTGGATGGGAAAATTTTAATGAACAATATTTGTGGTGCGCAGAAGAAGACTTCTCCTCAGAAAAGCTTTGGGGAAAAGTATCTACTGGTAAAATAAAATATAAAGGCTTTTATTATAATAATAAAAATAATACTAATAGAATTGATAGAAGCGGTTGGTCAAATAACAATTATCAATATGATTTAAATAAATTGGTTAATAAAGAAATTGTAGATATGCATTGTATGAGAGGACACGGTAGTAATTATGAGAACCAAACTTGGTGGGTTGAAGGAAAAGGCTTTCAAAATTATAAAAAAAATTCTTACAAAACCTACGAAACACAAACTCTAGATGTTATAAAAAAATCAGGAATTATAAAAATAGTATGAAAAATTTAATATGTATCTCTGGTGCTTCTGGAGTTGGTAAAACAACAATTTCTAACATTATATCTTTGGCGATTAGCGCCAAAGATACAATAATTTTAAGTGGAGACGATGTACATAGATGGGAAAGATCCGATAAAAAATGGGAAAAATTTACACATTTAAACCCAGAAGCAAATAATTTAGATTTAGCATTTGAACATATTAATGATTTATTAAATAATAAAAAAATATTTAGAAAAAAATATAATCACGATACAGGTTTATTTGAAAAAGGAAAAGTAATAGAATCTAAAAAAAATATTATTTATGAAGGTTTACATGCTTTATATGATGAAAGAATAAGACAAAAAGCAAATTTAAAAATTTTTGTTGATACTCCAGAAGATTTAAAAAAAGAATGGAAAATTAATAGAGATACTAAAAAACGAGGCTATACAATTGAAAAAGTTTTAGAAACTATAAAATTTAGAGAAGCTGACGAAAATAAATATATAAAATGTCAAAAAAATTTTGCCGATATTATCATTAGATTTATAAAAAAAAATAATGAAATATTTTTAGAATGTGAATACAGAGATGAATCTAAGAAAAATATAGCTAATTTAATTTTAGAAATTTATAACACTCACAAATGTTTTTTAGATATTTGTTCTTCGGATAGCTTATTGTCGCTTGTTCAAGAAGCAGGAGGAAATATTTCTTATAAATATAAAGATAAAATAGTTATTAGTTCTTCTGGCATTTCTTTGAAAAATATTAATTTATTTAATGGTTATTGTATATGTGATATTAATAAAATAAACAAAAATTTTGATTCTGATTTAAAATATTTTTTAGATATTTATAATTCTAAAACTCATTTTTCTTCTGAAAGACCTTCTATGGAAACTTTATTACACATAAAGATGAAAAAAAAATTTTCTTTGCATTCTCATCCAATTTTTTTAAACTCTTTATTATGTTCTAAAGAGGCAGAAAAAAATTTATTAAAAATCTTTTCAGATATAAAATATCAGTTTTTTAAATTTAAAATACCGGGCGCTGAACTTGGAAATTTTATTAATGTAGAAGAGGATATAATTTTTTTACAAAATCATGGTCTTATTGTCTCAAGTGATAAACTAGAAGATTGTTTAAATATTTCTTTATTAATTGAAAAAAAATGTAAAGATTTTTTTGGAACCCATAGTTTAAAAAATAATATTGATTTTCCATTATTTCCTGAAAGTGCAATTTTTAAAGAAAAATTTAAAGATATAAATAATATTATATATAATAATATCATTAGTAAAAATTTTGAACCAAATTTTTTGACTAATCAAGATATAAAAAAAATTTTATCTCTTGAAACAGAAAAATATAGGATGAATTTAAAATGAAAATTATAATTCCTATGGCTGGAACTGGTAACAGATTTGTCCAAAAAGGCTACAAAGAACCTAAACCTTTAATAGAAATAAATGGTAAAAAAATTATTGAATATATTCTCCAACTCTTTAACGAAGAAGATGAAATAGTTTTTATTTGTAACGATCAACATATTAAAAACACTAATATGAAAACTATTTTAAATAGATTGAAACCTAACTCTAGAATTGTTGAAATACCAGAACATAAATTTGGACCAGTTTACACTGTCTTTTCATCTTATAATTTTATTGATGATGATGAAGAAGTTTTAGTGTGTTATTGTGATAATCCATTTTTGTGGGATTATGAAAATTTTAAAAAATATAAAAATAAATATGATGGGGTTATTTTAACTCATACTGGAATGCATCCTCATACTTTAAATTCTACCAAAATGGCTTTTCTAAAAATTGAGAATGACCTTGTAACAGAAATAAAAGAAAAAGAATGTTTTACAAATGATCCTCTTCAAGAACATGCTAGTACGGGAGCTTATTATTTTAAAAATGGAAAAATTTTAAAAAAATATTTTAATGAACTAATGAATAAAAATATAAATTACAATGGAGAATTTTATGTAACTTTAGTTTATAATTTACTTATAAGAGATGGATTAAAAATAAGTTTTTATGATACAGAGTTTGTAACCGTTTTTGGAACACCAGAAGAACTAGAAAGTTTTAAAGCTTGGAATACTATTTTAACTTCTGGACAAGTTAAATCTGAAAAAGATCTATTAGAATGTTTTAGGTATTGGAAAAAATATTATGAAAAAAATAATTTTTGTTGATATTGATGAAACAATTTGTGAAACTCCTTTAGGAGATACTAGAGATTATAACAAGTCTAAGCCATTAATTAATAATATTGAAAAAATAAATAAATTATATGATGAAGGAAACACTATTGTATATTGGACTGCAAGAGGCAGTAGAAGCAAAATTAATTGGTTTGATTTAACAAAAAATCAATTAGATTCTTGGGGAGCCAAATATCACATTTTAAGATGCGATAAGCCTTATTATGATTTATTTATAGATGATAAGAGTAAAATAATAGAGGAAATATAATGATATTTATTTCTCATAGAGGTAATCTAAATGGTATTAAAAAAGAGTTTGAAAATTCACCTGAATATATAGATATTGCCATTAAAGCAGGTTTTGATGTTGAAATAGATTTAAGAATGTATAATAATAAATTATTCTTAGGACACGATGAACCACAATATCAAACCTCTTTAAGTTGGATTTTAAAAAGAAGAAAAAATATTTGGATACACGCAAAAGATTTTGATTCTTTATGTTTTCTCAAAAAAATAAATAAAAAAATAACTTATTTTACACATCAAAATGATGATTTTGCCTTGATCAGCAATGGTTTAATTTGGTGTCATAAATATGATACTATATTAAATGAGAATTGTATTGTTCCGTTAATTTCTGAAAAACAAGTAAAAAATTTTACACAAAAAAATATTTATGCAGCTTGTTCTGATTTTGTAATTTTTTGTAAAGATAAATTTAATGAATAAAAAAGTTGGTTTTTTAGCTGGTTCTTTTGATATTATTCATCCCGGTTATGTGTTAATGTTTGAGGAAGCAAAATCTATTTGTAATCATTTAATAGTAGCGTTACAAACAGATCCAACTATTGATAGACCTGAAAAAAACACACCAGTCCAAACTTTAGAAGAAAGAAAATTAATATTATCTTCTATAAAATTTGTAGATGAAATAGTCACTTACACAACAGAGGCTGAATTATATAATTTATTAAAAAATACAAAAATTGATGTTAGAATTCTAGGATCTGATCATAAAAATACTAAATATAATGGATGGGATTTAAAAATTCCAATACATTTTCATAACAGAAATCACAATTGGTCAGCTACTAATTTAAAGAAAAAAATTATTGAAACAGGTATTAAATGATTATAATAACTGGTGGATCTGGTCTTCTTGGGAATGCATTTAAAAAGGTATTACCAAATGCTAAATTTCCCACAAGACAAGAAGTGAATCTTGCAAACAAAAAAGACACTATTAATTATTTTCATAGTTTTAATTCTTTTTCCACTTCTTCTATTGATGCCGTTATACATTTAGCAGGAATGGTTGGCGGCGTTAAAGCAAACACAGAAAGAGTTTCTGATTTTTATCAAGTTAATTCTGCAATAAATAACAACGTCATAAGTTCTTGCATAGCTACAGATGTTCCTAAACTAGTTTGTTGTTTATCAACGTGTATATATCCAGATGAAGAATTTGCAATTTATCCTCTTACAGAGAATCAATTACATAATGGACCACCGCATAACTCTAATTTTGGTTACGCTTATGCGAAACGTATGGTGGATGTTCAGCTACGTGCTGCCAAGCAACAATACAATTGCGAATATATTTCTGTCATCCCTAATAATATGTATGGCGAACATGATAATTTTGATCTTGAAAATGGACATGTCATTCCTTCTTTAATAAGAAAAATTTGGGAGGCCAAGTTAAACAACAAATCATGTTTTGAAGTTTGGGGAGACGGAGAAGTTTATAGAGAGTTCACTTATGCAGAAGATATTGCAAAAGCTATTTTATTTTGTTTAGAACAAAAATATAGTGCTGGGCCAATAAACATTGGGAACACAAAAGAATATAAATTAAAAGATATAATTACTTTAATTTGTAAAGAATTAGAGTACAATGGTGAAATAAAGTATGATCTTTCTAAACCTAAAGGACAAGTGCGTAAACCAACTTCTAATGCTAAATTTATTGAATTAGGATGGCGTGATGAAATGTACACGCCTATTGAAGTTGGATTAAAAAAAACTTGTAATTGGTTTAAAGAAAACTATCCTAACATAAGGGGAATTTAAAATGAAGTTATCAGATCAAGCTCTAACATGTGTTATGGTTGCATTACAAAAGTCACTTATGGAACAAAGTGATATTGTTCCAGTGCTAAAAGGTTTTGATTTAATACTTCAAGTGCAAGAAGATGGGAGCGAACAGCTTGTTGTACTCAATCCGCCTACACAAATTGTTGCTCAACAAGGTCAATTTGTGAGTGAATAATGCCTTTTTATTCTTATTCTTGTGAAACTTGCAAAAAAACATTTAAAGCATTTCATTCTCCTGATGAAGTAGAAGAAAAATGTATTGTATGTAAATCTACTAACTTAAAAAAAATTATTCCTACTGTTAGAAAAGTAGACTCTGTTAGAAATGAGTCAGCCGGTTCAAGAGTTGAAAAATTTATTGAAGAAAGCCGTGAAGTTTTACAGCAGCAAATGGAAGAATCGAGGAAAGATTACAAATGATTTACTTTTTTCTTTTGCTATCTTTAGTCTGCAATGGACTATTAATTTGGTATGTTCGTAAAATTTTAAATAAGTATTGGTATGATGTAGAGGCTCGTAAAAGCTTTTCTGCAATGCTAAATGATTATGAACAAACTTTAACATCAATTTACAAACTGGAAGAATTTTATGGCGAAGAAACCCTTAAAAAAGCAATCGCGCAAACAAAGTTCGTCGTCCAAGCGTGTGAAGAATTCAAACAAATCCTTGAAAAAGACACGATTGAAGAAGCCGAAAGTATCCCCGAAGAAGAAAGTCTCGAAGAAGAAACAGCCAAAGAAAAAGAGTCAGTCATTAAACTCAAAGAAGGCGAAAAAGTTACCCAAAACGCCTCCTCCTACAAAAGAGTTGTCACCGAACCCTGAACCAGTGTCTGCTGTTAAAACAGCGCTACCTATTAAAAAAGTTATTAAAAACATAGCTAAAAAAAATGAATATTTTACAAAAATTCATGAAGAAGCTATTATAAAGTACGCCACTAGTGAAAATAAACAAGAAAAATCAGTTTTGTATGTAACGCTTATTCAACCAGCTTTTAACGAAATGGTTAATAAGATTGTTTTTACTTACAAATTTACTAGTCTACCAAACATAGAAGATCTAAAAGAAGAATGTAAAATTTGGCTTACTACTATTCTTGATAAGTTTGATGTAGAAAAAGGCAGTAAAGCATTTTCCTACTTTTCTGTTATAACAAAAAATTGGTTTATTCATAAAGTAAAGAAAAATTCTAGCGGTAGAGAGGTTTCGTTAGATGATATTTCCCAACAATTTGAAGAAGAACATTTATTTATTTTAAACGAATACGACGATTTAAGAGAAAAAAAAGAATTTTGGACAGCTTTAATTAATGAAATGAACACATGGAATGCAGTAACTCTTAAAAATAATGAAAAAAAAGTCTATGAAGCTATTATTTATTTATTTAAAGATCCTAATGGGATAGAAATTTTTAATAAAAAAGCTATTTACTTATACATAAGGGAATTAACGGGGCTTACAACAAAACAAATTGTTTTAGGATTAAAAAAGTTTAAATTAAAATATAATTGTTTTGTGCAAAAATGGAACCGTGGCATTGTAACTCATGTGCAGGTAAATGAAAATGAACAACAAAAAGAATTTACAGAACTTAATTGAAAAAAGCATTCAAAACATTGAAGAGGATCGGGGTGTAACAAATAAGTTACTAACCGATCTTTTAGTTTACATGGCAAAGACCGGTGATAGTGCGCATCAAACGGTTGGACATGTAGCAGCGCAATACTTAGAAACACTACAGAGAAGCAATGAGCAATTAGTAAAAATAGTTTCCGTTGTTCAAAAGCAGAGTTCTACAAAAGAAATAAATGAGTTTGAAAAAAATCAATTATATGATTTTATCAAGGAAGAAAAGTAATGAGTACTCCAAGCCTCCCAGAGGGATTTAATTCTACTAGCTCTTTGGAGTTTTCTAATGCAATTGAAGAATTAAATCAACAAAATTTTGATTCTAACGAAGTAAAGTTATTTGATCCTTTGTCAGAATCATATTTGTCTTTGATACGTTCTACTTTTTCTAATTTTTATAAATCTAAATTTGTTGCCAAAGATGAATATTTAGGTTATGTTATTAAAATAGATGAAGAACAGGACTCACAAACACAAAGATTTTTTAAAAGAATTTATGTTAATGTTCCAATAAAAGACATTGAAGGCATAGAAAGCCAAGATGAAATTAATCAAGATTTTGATCTCTCTTCTATAAAACATAAAATTTTTTATCCTGTCAGTGAAAAAGTTGAAAGAGAAGAGTTACCTTATCCCGGCGCAGTTGTTAGAGTTAAACTAGCTAAAGATTATTTTAACAGATCAATTAGTAACCCAAGAGAAAATAAATACTTAGGCTTATTTGGTTATAATATTTTTGCAGCGCCTAAAAAACCAGAAGAATTGCCTAATGCTAAACTAAGAAAAGCTACTGTTACTGAGGGATTCCAAAAAAAACAATTACAAGATTCTCTCTTTCTTAACAAACCAGAAACGGCTATAGACGAAAAATATTTTGTTAGAATTCCCTATAATGGAGATTTTTTAGTAAGTTCTTTGCCCGCAATTAGAAAACCGCCGCCTAATAGTCGTAGTCAATCTCGCGGAATTGCGGTTCAAGGACATTATGCAATAGACATCGCTATGCCCGAAGGAACACCAATAATAGCTTGTACAGATCACGAAATTATTGTAACTAGTTTTGATGGCGGTGGATTTGGTAACTACATAAAAGCTAAAAATGACAAATATTTATATTATTATGGACATTTAAAACAAAAATTAATTTTATCTGGTGCTGTTAAGCAGGGAACAGTTATAGGTTACGCAGGTAACACTGGCGGGAGCAGTGGTCCGCATTTACATTTTGAAATTAGAGACCTCAAAGGCAATAAAATGAACCCTTTGTTTTTTTTAAAAGGTTCTATTAAACTTAAGGATTCTATCAAACAAGAATTTAATTTTAACACAGATACAATTTCTTTACCTTGGCCTACTTCATCCACGGCACAAAATATTAGTGTGGTTATTCCATTCCCAGAACCGGTTGCAGAAACTCCAAAAGCCTCCCCTCCAGAACAAACAACTAGTCAGCAAGGTTCTGCTGCTAGCAAACCAGTTAGTAGACCAAAACTTCTTCTTGTTAATCTTGAAACAGATTTAGCTAATTCAAACATCAGGAGCGATAGAAGAGGTTCAAAAGCAATAAAAGTTAGAGAAGACATTTATCCAGATTTATTAAAAATTAAAAATACTTTAAACGATTATAATAGTAAATTTAGTTGCGAAAACATTGATGTTAAGATAAATAATAAAAAAATTTCTGATTTTGCTAGAATTGGTTTAGAAATTCATTTAAATCCACATGCTGGACTTACTGAATTTTCTAATATTGAATTTGATAATTATTTTGTTGGACCTAATTATAAAAACCCAATTGGTAAGGGTTTTAAGTTAAACGTTTACGCAGCTACAAAAGGGGTTATTAGAATTTTTGGATCAGAAACAAACGTTTTAAATGAAGTTTTAGATGTCTATGACATTAGAGAAACTTATTTAAAGAAAACTCCAAAAATTGTAAAAATTTTTAAACCAGTAATTAATTTATCTGCATTTTTTGAAAAATTTGGTTTTATACATTTTTTGCCAGAGCAACAATTTTTTATTAACAGCGATTGGAGAGTTTCTAATTGGAATAAATTTTATAAACCCAATAAAATAGTTAAAGGCTATTCATATAAAGAACTTCTTGAAACCGTTTATTTAAACAATAAAGAACCAGTTTGGAACGAGAAAGATAAATTTTGGAATGGGAGTAAATTTATTTAATGCCTCAAGATCCGAGTGAAATTTCAAACGAAGTCAAAAAAAATGAATCAATTCTTCCTGATTTAGAATTAACTTTAAAAAAAATCAGGGATGAACTACTAGACACTTATAACAACTATTCAGGTGTTGGAAATCAAAAGCAACCAGAGTTAAAACCAAACTATGAACAAACAAGTAATGAAGTTTTAATTGATGGTAAAACAAATTGCTTTATTGTTCTTGGGGCAGATAGACCTGCTGGTACAGAAAGTGGGTTTGGAGGTGTTGGTACAACTGGAGCTGCGTGCATTGATATTGTTTCAGGTTTTATGGGAACTAGACCAATAAGTGCTATAAATACAATTCCTGTTAAATCATCTAAAAATTTTCAAGTCGATGCAGCAAGAGTGTACATTAGCCAAAAATCTGATATAGATCAATATCTTAACATTCCTAAATATGCTTATAACGCTGGCGGCGCTTCTATAAAAGAACCAACAACTGAAAATAAATCAAGTGTTGCAATAATTTCTGACGCTACAAGAATTTATGGTAGAGAAAGCGTTAAAATTATAACAAGTCACATAGGAATTAATTCTTCTGATGTTGATGTAGAACCTTGTGGAATAGATTTAATAGCTGGATATGACGTTAAAGATGAGTTTCATTTACCACAACCAATGGTCAAAGGTAATAATTTAATTAATTGTTTAAAAAACATTATTTCTTTATTAGAGAAAGTTCAAGTTACAGTAACAAACTTTGCTCAAGCTCAAATTTTAATAAATGAATATGTTATGAAACATAGACACCAAGATAGCACTGGTAGAAGCACTGATACAATGATGCAAAATAACGTTCAAAAAGAAAATTTTAAAATTATTAAAAAAGTTATTCCAGACATAATGGCTAATCAAGCCGAATTTGCTACAACAACAAAACAGTTTTTTAATGCTGGGCACAAAGACTACATCAATAGTGTCTATAATAGAGTAAATTAGGTAAAAAAATGGAATTTTTATATCCAAAATTTGATAAAATAACGCACGAAATAATAAACTCTAATAATATTTCTATTGATTATCCTTTTTCTAAAAATTTTAATTCTAAAAAAGATTTAAATTTGCCTATTGGTTTAAAAGTTTCTGTAGTTGAAGAAAATTTAGGCTTTGAATGCCAATGGCATAAAGTAAAAATTATTGACAATTCTTTTAGTTCTGCTAGCTATTTTAATTCTTTTATTTACATTCTCAAAGAAAATTTAAAAAATATAGGAAACAAAAAAACTTTTGAGCCATTTTGCAAAGACGATAATTTAATCGACGTTAACGCTCCTGAAATAGATCCAAAATTAAGACAAATTTTTTTACCATACGTTGATTCACGTAATGGCTTTTTGTCTGTTAGAATTCAAACCGATTATGAAAAAATTTTAGATGCTTTTGCTTTTGAAAATCTTTTAAATGAAGTTTACTACGAAGGCGTGAATGTTTTGCTTTCCTCTAGAGGTTTTAAATCTGATAATGAAACAATAAAACAATTAACAAAAGACTATTATTCTTTTGCATATATTAATAAAGATTTAGATTTAACAGTTGAAAGGCGATGCGAACCTTTAACATTTACAGTTTCAATTCCTTTAAGGTTTTTTAATAATTTTGTTAAAAACCCATCAGAAGCAATTCCAAACATTGGAAATGCCACAAAGTTTTTAAAAATAAATAATTTAGATTTTTTAACAAACATTAGTCGGTTAACAAGATTTATTGGGGCTAGAAGCGCAGAAGTACAAGAATTAATAATGCCTGATAAATTTATAGATGGGTTTGTTATTGATTTTGAATTAAGTTCTATTAGAAGTTTTGGTGTCTCTTTTATAAAAATGATGGCTTTGGCGGGTTTTCCATTAAAAAATAGTTCCTTGACAGAATATGAATTTGGTTTTGATAATGATTTAAATTTAGTTTTTGTAAAAATATTAGACGGTAACAATACTGAGTTTTTAAACAATTCTATTCTTGCGCAAATGCGCCTCAACGGTGAATTTAATTCAAAAAGAATTTTTAATTATTTATTAAATTTAAATAACATTGAAAACGATTTGTTTTCAATAACAATATTAGAATTTTTAGATAGGTATGTTAATTATCCAAAAGCAAACTTAGAAACAGTAAAAATAGTAATTAATGAACAAATTCTACCCCCAGAAACTGTAAGACAATACACACAAAAACATGAAGAAGCTAAACATGATGTTATAAAATTGTCTGACGTTACAAATTTAGCACAAAATGCAATTTCTTTGACAGACACTGTTTACACATTATTTGTTGAAGAAAGATCAAAAAAAGAATTAAAAACGTCTTGGACATCTTTTAAAGAAAATTTTGAAATTATAGAAGATGGCTTTGGAAATAATTTAAATCAGCAAACAGACGATGAAATTGGAACTCAATTTCTTGATGGATTTTCACAAACTGGCGATCAATTAAAAAAACAATTTAAAAAAAATTTTAATCTTTCCACTTTAATGTATGTTCTTAGAAAGATTAATTTTAAAAAAGCTTTGTTTCAACATGTTTTTTGTTATTTAAAAGGGATAAATCCTCAAAGACCAGATTTAATAGCAGAAGTAGCTGATTTGGTTTCAAGAATCCCCCCAGAAATAATAAATTATTTTAATTATTTGTACACTATTAGAAGTTATAAAGGGGCATCTTTCGCTAGAGCAGCTATGAATGGATTCCCTTTTGATCCTGTTATATTTTCTACTAAAAATGATTCAATAATTTATTTTGTTAAAGGGTTAACAAAAATTGTTCAAACGTTAAATGTTATTGGTGTTAATGTTTTAAACACCATCAATTCTCTTGCTAACATTGAAAGATCTAAAAATCCATTTGCTGAGATTACTGTTCAACTTTTGATAAGTTTAGAACAAGCTTTAATAAAAGAAGTTTTAAATATAGTTAAAGAAGCTCTTGTAACTTCATGTGAAGATGACTTATTGATTGATCCAATAAATTATCCTGACCCATATAGAACTATTAAACCACAAATTGGTTTTCAAAATAGCTCTAACGATAATTCCGATAGGTTAAATAAAAATAGAGATAATGCTTTAACAGATGTTTATAATCCATTAATTTTTGGATTCGATAAAGAATACACAGTTAATTTATTAGATAGTTTATTAACAGACATTAACTGTATTCTGACTCCAATAGAAAGTGTAAATTTACTAAAAGGCAAACCAACCGAGTTGATGATAACTCTTGTAAAAAATATTATAAGAAATAAATATTCAGCTGCTCCTAACGATTTATCGTTTTTATTAACAGATAATGAAAAACTTAAATTATTTTTTAAAAGGTTAGGTTTAACGGTTGATGAAGATGTTTTAAATAACATAGAAAAGACAATTGTAGAATCAAATAGGGTTTCTAAAACAAATTTATGTAGCCCAGAGTTAGAACTTATACGAGAAGAAATTTTAAACAATAAAATTCCACCAGAATTAGGTGTTTTAAATGATCAATTAATTAAAAGAGCTAAAAAAGCAAGAAAACTTTTTGAATATATACAAAAAGGTGAAACATCAATAGATGTTTCGTCTCTTTGTCCAGAAATAGATAATAAAGAAATAGCAATTGTAAAAGACAATTTAATAAAAAATTATATTAAAACAATAAATAACACATTTTCTAATGTTCTAACCAATTTTAATGATGATGTTACCGGCTTATATTCAAAAATAAGCGAAAAAAGAAATTTAATAAGAAGAAACAATGATGGAAAGCTTATAGATTCTATTGAATTTGAAACTTTTTATAAAGAAATGAATTATAACATTAATTTATTTTCCTTGTATAACATTGAAGAAATAAATTCTACAAATATTAAAACTAAATTAGGATATATTAACAGAGATTATGAACAAATAGAAGAAGCTTCAAAAAATGAGGGGCTTATAACAGCGCCATCTTCACTTTTGTTTTGTCCTGCAACCGATGACGCTATTAAAACTTTAGACCAATTTTTTGCAGAGGGAAATTGTATATATATTGAGTGGTATAGAACTGATGCTTTTTTTGATGACATTGACGACGATATTGGCAATGATATGAATGAAAAGAGAAATGAAAAAACTCCTTTAACTCAAGAATTATTAACAAAAGACTACATTTTTTCTATTGGTTGTAATGCTGATGCTACTGGAGCGGATGAAATTGAGTTTAATTTTTATAAAAACGATAGAGCTAATGATGTTTGGGTAGGAACTCGTTCTACAATTGAAGGAGATTTTACTGGTTTAAGGCAAGCAGACAGTGAAAACTGGACATCAGAAGAATTTTATGATGAATCAGAAAATATAATAATAAAAAATTTAAAAAAGAAAGATATTGAAGAAGAATATAGAACACTTTTTCAATCGTTAAAAGATATTTTTGGAGATAATACTGAAAATGTTATAGCAGGACTAACAGGAGCAGCATCTGGCGCAGCTGCGGTAAGTTTCATAAGCCTAGTTTCTGGAGGCGCGCCCGGCCTTGCTCTTGCTCTTGCACCATTTACCGGTGGAATTTTAGCGATTGTTACCGCTACAGCAATTTTAGGAGGGTTAGCTAGTATTTTTACATATGGTTTTAGTGAGCTTACAAGACCAAAAGTTTATAGAATTACAAAAGAAGTGTTTGATCAGCTTAATCCAAATTTAAAATCTGCAATAATAACACAATTTTTAAGTTGGGTTTTACCAAACATAGAGCGCATAAAAAAACAAAAAGAAGATCTTGGAAATCTTAAAAATATTGTTGGTGGTGAACTATTTTATCAGACTACAGACTTAAATAAATCTAATGGACAAATAAAAAATGAAATTTTTTTGAAAGCTTTTGACAATAATTTAAATGCACAATTTTTTCCTTATCTACAAATTGATTCTAAAATTAATTTTGAAAAATTTTCTAAATCATTAGAAGTTATAAACGCTAGTCAAAATTTTATTTTTAATTCTTTGCCATCTGACATTAACACGAGGTTTTATAGGGATGATAACTCAAAATCTTTTTATCGTTCTTTCAACTGGAATATTAATGAATACGCAAGAATAAAAATGGAAAATAATGGATTTTTAAAATCTTTTTATGATCCTCTTAAAGATTTTGTTTTTACAAAAATAAACTCAGATAACACGGAAGAAAAAATTAGTCCACCAATTTCAGATAATCAATCCGCCGAGGAGTTTATAAAGAAAAAAGACATAAAAGTAATAAAAAATGCAAATACTTCGGATCAACAAAGAAGATATTTTACATATAATTTATTTTATAGAACACAGGATAGAAGAATGAAGGTTTGTAACATAAACCCTCATTACTTAAACTTAGACTTTTTTAGACAATCAGCTGTTACTAATTTAGCAGCTGCTATTTGTGACACAAATCTAAGAGATCATCCTTTTAACTCATTAAAAGAAATTTTAGTAAATTTAACATTTAGAACTTATGTTACTGATTTGTTAATTAAAAGTATGCCACTCCTTAGCGTTTTTACTAAAGAACAATTAAACGAATTATACAAGTCAGATTACGTTGTAGAAATTTTATTGCAGTTTATGAAAAAAGATATGGAGCTAATAGCTCCAAATAACATTAGCAATTCAAAAGAAAATAAATATTTTTTTAAATTTAATGAATACACTAATCAAGTTTATGAAACTTATTTAGAAAATGGAATTAAAAATTCCATGTTAGAAGGTAATAATTACATTGTTAAAAGATTTAACGATAATTTAGATTGTAATGACAAAAATTATAAATTAAAATACTTTATAAAAAAAGAAATTTATCATTTTATTAAATTTTCTATAAACAATAGAATTTTAACACCAAGTGAAAAAAGTCTTTTTGACAGTTTTTATGAAGAACGTACGCAGGTTTTATCGCCACAGGCCGAAAACTTTGTGCGTAATGAAAAAGTTTTACAAGAAAGTTTAATTCCAATAAAAGGTTATTTAGCATTAGCGCCAGAAGAGGTTTTATCTGTAACAAAGTTTTTATTTTTTTCTGATCTCTTAAAAGATTATTTTGAAACTCAAGTTTTTTCATTAATGCCATACGTTTTAATGTCTAACACTATAGACATTAGCAAAAGAATTTTATTTTATTCTACAAAATATGAACTTTATGATATTTTAGCTCAAATAGAAACGTCTGATGACGAAAATGAAGATAACATTTTTGACACTGAAAATGATGAAGACGTTTATGATGAACAAAATAATATTTTGGCGTTTGTTGATAAATTATCCAAATCTCCAGCTCCAGCTGCTTTAGCTGTTTTAAACCCAAAATATATAAAATATGCTTCTTATTACATTAAAGCCGCTTTTAAAACAACTTTAAATGTTGTAGGCTCTGTGGCAGAAAATAGTGATTTTAACATTGCTTTGACATCTAGAATAGATTCAATAACAGCTTTGGCATCTTCAGCAGGTTGGTCTATTTTAGATGAACAAACAAGATCTAATTTGATTGCAAACACGGAAAATGTTGGATTATTATTAATTTATAGAAGATTAGAAGATGGTAGAGTACCAATTCCGTTTTCTAAACAAATAACTTCTGCGTTAGTGTTTGGAATTACAGCAATCCCACCACTAGGGATTGGTAAAGCTTTTCTTGTTTTGGATGCAATTGAAGAAGGTCTATATATGTATGATTTAATACAAAAAATTCAACAAGAAAGAGGAATCTCGCAAGACGATGGAATTTTAAAAGATCCATGCGCACCAGAAGTTGAAGTTCAAATCACTAAAACAGCTACATTTGTTTGCACGCCTGAAAATAAAGTTGAACTTATAAACGAAGTGAACAAAAACGAATATCAAATAACAAAGAATATAGATGCAAGAAGAAGAGAATTTTTAAAAGACGAAATAGAAAACATTCGTAAATGCCCAGTAGTTGCTAATTTTGTTCTTGCAAACGCAGTAGCAATTGCAGTACCTAGCATTTTTAATAATTTAAATTTACAAAACAAATCTATTTAATAATATGTCAACAATTAAATTGCCAATAACCACTGATGAAAATAATAATTTTATTTTTTTAAATTCAACTAATGCAATTATTAAACAAAAATTAAAAAATTTATTATTAACATCTCCCGGTGAATTAATAATGAATCCGGCTTTTGGAATAGGAATCAGACGTTATTTATTTGAATTTGATAAAATTTTACAGTTTTCTAGTAATGAAGAGCTAGCTATTGATGAACAAGAATCATTGCAAGTAAGAATTACAGAAGAAATAACTAGGCAATGTAGTGTTTTTTTAAATCAAATAAAAATTTCAAATATCTCTGTAAACTTGAAAGAAGAGGTGCTTTATGTTTCTATTGAATACAAAATTTTTGATTCTTTCGCTGATCAATTAGAAATACAAATTGGGTCTTAAAAATGAAAAAAAATTTTAAAATAAATTACTTGTCGAGAGATTTTTTTAGTATTAAAAAATCTCTTATTAATTATGTTACCACTTATTATCCAGATGCAGCTTCTGATGTCTCAGATGGCAGTTTTGCTTCAATGATAATTGATTCAATAGCATACACTGGAGATGTTTTATCATATTATTTAGATTTTCAAACAAATGAATCGTTTTTATCAACAGCAGTTGATAATAATAATATAACAAATCTAGCTAAAAGTTTAGGTTATAAAGAAAAAATAAACACTTCTGCCGTTGGAAAATTAAGTTTTTTTATGCTTGTTCCTAGTGACGGTTACAACTCCCCAGATTATTCAAAAATGCCAATAATCAGATCTGGAACAGTGTTTGCCAATGCAAACGACGCTAAAAGATATTTATTGACAGAAGATGTTATAATAGATGAAAATTTAATAGGCTCTAACTACACAGTAGCAAAAACTAATAATGTAGGAAATCCTACATTTTATGCTATTAAATTTACTGTTCCAGTGATTTCTGGGCAAATTATTTCTAAAAACTTTCCCATAGAAACATTTGAAAAGTTTTATGAATTGCAAATTCCAGACTCTAACACAGTAGAAATAATAAGTGTTTCTGATTCGGATGGGAATGCTTATTATGAAGTTGAAAGTTTATTACAAAATATTGTCTATAGAAGTGTTTTAGAGCGAGATGACTTATCATCCGACATAAAAAACACGTTTAAACCAATATCTGCTCAAAGAAGATTTACTTTTGAAATTAAAAATGGCTCACCTGTACTAACTTTTGGTGGAAGTTCTTATAGTAAATTTACTGAATTAGCTATCAGTCCTATTGCTGAGCCAAACAAATTTTTGTTAGATAAATATAACAGTGAATTTTTAGCAGCCGATGAGTTTGAACCTAATAAATTAATAAACGGAGATAACTATGGCACAGGCCCAGAAAACACAACAATAACGGTTACTTATAGAAGAAACACACCTTCTAACAATAATGCGTTTGTTGGAGAAATCAATAAAATTATTAGTTTTAACTATGAATTTAGAAAAAATGTAATTATTGACGAAACCACAAAAAGTACAATTATAAATAGCGCACAAGTTACAAACGAAGAACCCGTTGTTGGAGATTCCACTTCTCTTTCTTTGAATGAAATTAAAGATCTTTCTGGAACCATTTTCCAATCGCAAAACAGAGCTGTAACTGCTAAAGATTATGAAAGCTTAATTTACAGAATGCCAGCTAAATTTGGTTCTATTAAACGCTGTAAGGTAGTTAGAGATGCAGATAGTTTAAAAAATAATATAAATGTTTATGTTTTGTCAGAGGATAGATCAGCAAATTTAATTCAAGCAAACACAAAAATAAAAGAAAATTTAAAAAAGTGGCTTTTAGATTATAAAATAGTAACAGACACTATTGACATTTTAGATGCAAAAATAATAAATTTAAAAATTGTTTTTACTATTTTAGGTGATCCTTTGATAAATAAAACAAATTTAAAAAATCTTGCTTCTGATGCTATTAGGGATTTATATGTAAGAAAATCTCAAATAGGAGAACCTTTTGATAAATTACAAATTTACAGAGCATTACGGAACGTTAACGGTGTGTTAGATATAACAGATTTACAAATTTCTAACTTAAACTCTATTGGCTATTCCTCTGTAATCTTTAATGTTGACGAAAACACAACTGATGATGACTCTATTATTATAATTCCAAAGAACGCAATTTATGAAATAAAAGTTCTTAGCACTGATATTGTAGGAAACGTTATATAATGCCTATTATGAAATTTACGGCTTCTGCCGACACAACAATAGTAAATGCTTATTTTCCTAATACTCTCACAAGAGCGCACTATGCCAACATTGGAGCAGCGGACTCTTTAGAAATTTTTTCTATTTATAACTCTGGTTCGGAAACACAAAAAGCAAGAGCTTTAGTACAGTTCCCTATAAATGAAATTTCTCAAAGTAGGGCTGTTGGTAACATTCCGGCTTCGGGAAGTGTTAATTTTATTTTTAAATTGTACAACGTTCAGCATCCAGAAACTCTTCCAAAAAATTATTATGTTCTTATTAATCCGATTTCTTCTTCGTGGGATGAGGGTCATGGGTTAGATCTTGAAAACTATTCTGACACTGGAAGAACCGGTTCTAAAGGCTTTGGTAGTAACTGGTTTTATAGAACAACTGAATTTTGGGATAATGTTGGTGGTGATTATATATCTGGTTCTTACAGTAAACAATTTTATTTTAATGAAGGCACTGAGGACATAGAACTAGACGTTACCAACATAATAGAAGCACAAATTTCTGGTGTTCTTCCTCCATATGGAGTTGCTGTTTCTTTGTCTGGAAACTATGAAAACGGTGTTAATGCAACAACTTACTACACAAAAAGATTCTCCGCTAGAAGTTCAGAATATTTTTATAAAGTTCCAGCATTAGAAGCGCGTTGGAAATCTGTTACAAATGACGACAGAGGTGATTTTTATTTTACTTCTAATAATCTTTCAGATTCCGATAATTTACAAAATTTGTATTTATTTAATAGAGTAAATGGAACTCTAAAAGACATTCCAAACTCTCCAACAATAAATGTTAAGTTGTTAAATGTTTCCGGCACGTTGTTAACAAGTAGCATTGAAACTACAAAAGTTTCTACTGGAGTTTATAAAGCTTCTTTTACAATTACCGGTAGTGAAGACACTACTTTGACTGATATTTGGTTTTCAGGTAGTGTTGCATTTTATACAGGCTCTATTGAAGCTAAAGTTCGTAATTTTGAAGATTCAGTTGTTCTTGATGAAGTTGTTTTATCTTTAACAAATTTAAAAAACATTTACAAACAGAGTGAAAAGCCTAACATAAGAGTTTATGCAAGATTAAAAGATTGGTCGCCAAACATTTATAGCGTAGCCTATAAAAATATAGAAATTTTAACACTTAAAAATTTATATTATAAAATTTTTAGAATTGTAGATAATTTTGTTGTTATTGATTATGGGCTATCTCCAATAGAATACACATTATGTTCTTATGACAAAAATGGTAATTATTTTAATTTAGATATGAATATGTTTGAAAAAGGTTATGCTTATGGTATACAATTAATGATTAAAAACGAAGATGTAAAAATAGAATTTCCAATAGTTTTTAGATTTAAGGTTGAATAATGACTACTACAAAAGATTTATTTTATAGTGGAAAAGTTAGAGAAGAACAATTAGTAGGTGAAAATAATTTTTTTAAATCTAATAATGAAATTGTTCAATACCAAAAAAAACAAGAAAGATTTTTATCTAACATTGATTTTGCTACTGCTTCTAATTTTACAAAATTTGGATCTGCTGAAGAATATTATAAAAATGCAATTTCTTACATAAATGCCGATTATCCATTTGATAACGCAAAAGAAAAAAAAATTCAATGGATAAATGAATTAAATGATTTAGAATACTACATTTTTTTAAATGAATATCCAAGACACGCCGGGATTATTTATTTAACGAGTAGTCAACACGTAAAAATTTTTTCTCCTAATCAAGAATATACAGGAAGCGCGGTTGAAACTTACAACAACGGAATAAAATTCTTTACCAGTGCATCCCTTAGTTTTAACACGGGTTTTGCTTTTGATTCTTGGTTAAACTTTCCTAGCGCATCTATAGAAAACAGTGTTTTTTCAATAAACACTGTTAATTCTTCATCCGTTACAGGTTTATCTAGTTCTACGTTTGTACTGCTAAAGACTAATTCTTCTAAGTTTGTTGTTTCTGGAACGGCACAACACACTTTTGATTATGCCATTCCTAGTAATGAATGGCATCATTATGCAATAAATTTTAATAGTAATAGTTTAGAATTATTTGTTGATGGGCAATTAACACAAAGTTTAAAGAACATTAATTTAAGAAATGATAGAATTTTTTCTTTTAGTAAAATTGGTATTCTTTCTTCTAGTTTTTTAACTTCATGGTCTTTAACCGGTAGTTTTACTCCTCAACCAGCATTTCAAATAGGCGGGAATAGTCTTTTATTAGTAGACGAATGCAAGTTTTGGAATGAACCAAAAACTGTAGAACATTACGGTAGGAATTGGTTTACAACGATAGATGGTAATGATTTTACTGATCCCTATAATAATAATTTAATTTTTTATTACAAATTTAATGAGGGTTGGAGTAGCAATGGCGACATTTGTTTAGATTACTCTGGAAGAGAAAACGATGGTCAAATTCATAATTATTTTGCTTGGACTACACGTTTTAGCGGATCAGCAATTAATTCTTCTTCACTAACAGATTATTTAGAAGGTGGCGATCCGATAAAAGAAACAAGTCTTTCTAACACTGGAGTTTTAAAAAATTATTATGATTCTAAAATTTTATTAGGAGCTGAGTTTGATGAAACAAACATGCATGCTCTTTACAAAAAATTCCCTTCTTGGATTTTAGAAGATGAGCAAGAATTGCAACCAAAACATTTGAAACAGCTTGTTCAAATTATTTCTTCTTATTTTGATGATTTATACATAAAAATTAAAGAGATTTCTAATTTTAAACACATTCAAAATACATCAGATTTAAATAAGGTTTATCCTTTCTATGATAAAATTTTAGCGTCTACTGGTTTTGATTTTACTGATATTTTTACCAACGTAGAGGCTATAGAAAAAATTTCTTCACGAAGCGAAAATAATGTTTTTGATGAAGACATAGAAAAAGTAAAAAACGTTATTTATCAAAATATTTATAACAACTTAATTTACATTTTAAAATCAAAAGGAACTAGAAAATCTTTAAGAGCCTTCTTAAGATCTTATGGTTTAAATGAAAATTTAATTAAAATTAACTTATACACAAATAATGGCTCATACGATGTAGCTAATCGTAGTTACCAAACTACAATTAAAAAGAAGACTGTTAGAATGCAAAACAGTTCATCTATTTTCCACACCAGCTCATTAGCTTTATCAGCAGCAACCAGTAGTTTTTCGTTTGAAGCCGCATTATCATTCCCAAAAGATTTATTTCAGACTGCTCCATTCACTAGCTCTCTTTTTGGTTTTGATTTGTCCGACTTTGATAGACAAACATTTGGTTTAAGAACATTTGCCTATCTTGTTAATGATGCTACCGGTAGTAAGTTTCATTTTTACACTGGCTCTATAAGCGGAAATACAGCTTCTTTGGGTACTTCGCCTTATTTTTTTGATCTTTACGATGGCTCTACATGGAATTTTGTAATACGTAGCAAAAAAAACGATGACATCAAATATGGTTCACAAGATTTTTTTGGCTATAACTTAGAACTTACAGGAACAAGCTATAATATTGATGGATCTAAGAGTTTTTTTATTACAGGATCTGTACCGGATAACATTCATGATGTTGAATGGCTTTCTAACTCATACATCAATTTTTATGTTGGTGCTAAAAACACAAGCTATTCTGGTTCTAACATAATACCAACCTATCAAAAAGTTCTATTTTGTAATTTTTGGGATGACTATTTATCAGATGAAGAAATAGTTAGTCATAACAAGGACATAACAAATTATGGCGTCTCTGAATAATTTATTAATTTCTTTTAATTTTGATAATGTCACCGGCTCTTCTGCTTCTGGCGGCATTCAGCCATATGATTTAATTGGGGAAGCTATAATAAAAGGTGTTAATTTTGAAGAAAACACAAGCAATTTTTTATTAAAAGAAGAAATTTTAATTAATAAATTGCAACCCGTTGAAATTATAGATGGCTCAGAGACTATTTCTGTTAGGGAAGAAGACGATCTAAGTGTTTCGCCATTCAGAAAACCAACATCTGTTAAACTTTTGTTAGAAAACAGTATGTATCAAATTATTTCTGATGAAATGCTGAACATGTTTTCTACTATAGACAATTATGTTGTAAGGTTTAGTGAGCCAGCCAACAAATATAAAGTCGATTATTCTTTAAAAGAATCCCAAAAACTAAAAGATTTAAATAAAAAATTTTTTTCTAAAATTAATAGTAATCCTAATTTAGAAAAGTATATAGAATTTTATAAATGGATAGACTCTTCTCTTGGCTACATGCTACAACAGTTAATTCCAGAAAATTCCAGTAATGAAAACGGTTTAAAAATTTCTGTAGAAAGTCACGTTCTTGAAAGAAACAAATTTACACATCCTCTTCCACTTACTTCAAGAAACAATAAATCTTTAAATTCAGGAATTGTTGTTTTAAAGCATAACTCTGTAACTAGTTCTCTTTCAAGGTCTTTAAAAGAGCCTCTCTTTACGGCTACGATAGGTGATGAAACAGACATAGTAGCTACTAAAAACATTTTAAATAAAAATTATAAAAAAAATTATGATTTTTTTCAAACTTCTGGTAAACAATTTAACAATTTAGGAACCAAGACTAAAAGTGTTATTCAAAGTAATTTCAGCGCGGGGGATGGCTTATCTGAACTAAACAGAGATACAAATTTTGAAGAATTTTCTATATACAATTCGTTAAACAATAGAGCAAAAAATGTAAGAAATGTATTAAACACAAACTCTTCACAGCCAAGCGGGTTACAAGGGACTGCCTCTATAGATTTTGCAGACAACAACTTTATTCAAAGGGCTGTGCCTTACACTAGTAGTAACTATTACAAAACTGGTTCTGTTGATTTAAAATATTTCTTTAATGATGAAATAAAATTTAGGCAGCAAAATAACATTCTTTTAGAAGAAACAATTTATAGGAAGGGGGTAGACGATGGTGATGTAGTCATTGAACCAGCTATTTCTTATAACGTCCCAGCCAAACATTTATTAAAAATTAATAGTGGTTTACAAGATATTGAAATTTATTCTCCATACACTAATTTAATAGAAACTTTTAGTCCAAGAACCTTAAATTCAAAATTTTTTGTTTTTGAACAAAAAAATATTACAAACTTTTTTCTTTCTGATATTCAAACAAAAGATGACAAAGTAACTTTTGCTAAAAAAATTAATTTATTACCAAATGTTAAAATTAAAAAATATGAAATTTTAGAAAACATATTTCCAAGAAAAGATGTAGTTGGACTAGCCAACTCTAGAACAAAACCAAATTTTGAAGAGGTAAAAGGCGTTTATAATCCTTTAAATAACACTTGGTCAGATAACAGCTATAATAATAAAAGTTCTGAGATAAGAAGTTTTTGGAAAGATTCCATAGCAAATAGAAAAACAACGGCGGGTTTTGAAGCGCCTGCTACCACAATAGGTGGATACAACTGTTTAGGGTTTGCTAATAATTCTACTTTGGTTAGCGGGGTTATTGAAGATAGGTATGTTGATGTTTCTTTTGCTGATGCGAATACAACTTTTAATTTTGAATACGCTTCCGCTTCTAACGGCTTAGCATTAGTTGGGCAGATAAATAAAGACTACGTAATTACATTTAACCCACCTTTCTTTTGGACTTTAGTAGTAACAACAACTAATGAAAAAGTTCTTACTATGCCATTCCAATTAATAAAAAATGGCTATTTATATAATTCTTTTTATTCTCTTGATGCGCAAAATGATATTGCGGTTTCTTCATCTACAGAAAACTCAGGTAGCGGAAAATTTTTAAAAAATAATAAATTTATTGAAAATGATTGTGTAATAGGCGATTTGGGACCAAATTCAACATTTGAAAATTATAAATTTGTAGACACTTCGCAAATAAAACTAAATCCTAAAGCGCAATTTGTTTTTAATAATTATTTTCCGCACTCTCTTGAACTTGGGACGCCTAGTTTTTCTGGGGCTGTGGAAACATATTCTGTCTCAACAAATCCAAAAGTAACTGCTTCTTTCTTTGCAAACGATTCTTATCAAAATAATTTAGATTCTAATTTAAAGCCTTTTTATAATTCTTATGTGGATTATTTTGAAAACATTAAACACAAATCACAAACACATTCAATTTTGCCTGAATTTACTATTCATAGAAATAATGAAATAGTTAAAGGTATTGCTCAATATGAATTATGCATAAACGGTAATGAAAAATATGACGAATTAAATAATTTAACACAAAATTTTTCTATTCAAGAAAAAAATGCAAAAGACGATTTTATAATTGATTTTAAAAAAATTGTCGATCCAAAAACAAATAAAATTAAATTTACTTTAAGCGGTGTTAAAAAACTTTTACCATACAATGGTTTTTATCCTAATCAAAGAATCCCTCAAATTGTTACACTTTTTAGCTCCTCATATTTTGAAAGTTCTATTTACAGCGCTAGCCTTGCAGAAACTGCACTAGAAACGCCTAAACGCCAAATTCATACAATCTTACAACCTTTTTTTGCTCCGGGTATTTTGCATAATTCTATAAAAGCCGGTTTGGCTGTTGATTTTCCGTTAATTTTAACTGGAAATATTAATCAAATAAACAATTCAATTATTAGTTCGGCTTATTATTTACCAAATTTTTACAGTGGTTCCGATGTCAATTTAAACGATTCTTTGATAACAATAAATACAATAACAAAAAGATTACCATTTGAAGCAATAATAAATCCAAAAAATTATTTAGATACTTCTGGCTTGTCTAGCGCTAATAATTTTTTGTATCACGCAGATCCTCTAATTCACTATATAAATTCTCCAAAAAAATCTCTTTTATCAGAAACAACAATAACAACCCAACATTCTCCAAGATATGATATTAATGAATTTAAAGAAACAGATGAATTGTACAAAAAGGCAATAAATAATTTCTTAGCTGAAACTCCTAATTTTTTCTTAAATAAATCACAATTAACTTATTTTGTTTCTGAACCAGAAAGTAAATTTAAACAAGTAACCGCTGGAACAATTTATCAAATGCGAGTGAACATAGCAAAATCACCAAACTTTTCTATGTTTGTTACAGGCGCAGATAATTTTATCCCAGTTGAATCTCTTTTTGGACCACCTTGCAAGCTTGGCGACACGCCTGCGCTCTCAGCGTCTCTTTACCAGCCCTATTGCCCAAGTTATTTTAGAAAAAATTCTAATATTGTTATTGCAGTTACGGCCTCTAGAACTGGTACACCAACGCTTCAAGAGTTGCAATCTTCTTACAATATTTATGAAGATACTTCAAAACTAACAAACGTTCCTACAAACTTGAATCCTACTAGTTCTACCGCTTTTATTAACAGAATGAAATTAGATAGTTCTTTATATTTATTTGATCAATTAGAATCTAAAAAACTTTCATTTGACACTACCACCGGAAAACCAACTAGTACTAGTGATGCGCAAACTTCTGATAAAAAATGGGTTATTAAAACTAAATTTGAATCCCCTCTAATTAATTTTTCTAGAAATGCTACTGAAACAAACTTAAATAATACAACTAATAACAATAACGTAGTTTATTATAGAACACAAGCAACCTCTGACATAGCCAGCAGGCTCTCTGCTTCATATGCAGCTAAAGTAGAGTTTAAATATTCATCAATAAATGGTATTTGGAATAGATTAGGACGTATTCCACAAGACCAAAATAGTGTTCAAATTTCTTTATCAGATGAAGGATTACAAGGAAATTCACTTTTAGAAGTTTGTGGATTTAGACGTGAATCAAAAACAATAAGTCAATTAGCCGACAGAAAAGTAATTTCAGAAGGCGTTTTAATGCTGCCGTTTGTTCCTTCTGATACGCAAAATAGTGTTTTTGAAGAAGATGTAAGAAACAAAAAATTAATTCTTGATGCTACAGAGAATAAACATTTATTTACGATTCCAGAAACTTCAATTAATAATGTTTTAAAAACAAAAAATTATAAATCTTTATCTATTTGGGAAATTAAAAAAATAATTGAATCTAATGAACAAATAAATAATGAAAACATAATAATTAAAACAATTTCTGCTATGTTAAACTATAATGTTCCTATGCATTTAAATTGGTTACGTGATTCACAAATAACTCCATGTGTTTTTTACGTTGCCGAATTTACACACACATTAAGCAAACAAGATCTTGCAAACATTTGGCAAGGTACACTCCCGGCTATTGGACTTGTACCGGAGCAAGAAGAAATTACTATAGAACACCCCTTGTCAGGAGACAATTTTTTTGCTAATATTAGAAATAGAATGCAGCTATATAATATTAAATTAAAAATATTTAAAATTAAAAAAAGAGCAAAAATTTCTTATGAACAAACACTTGAAGATGTTGAAGACAATTTAAAATTTAGCATACAAAAATTAGATTATTGGTATTCTTATAATTGGCCTTATGACTACTTTTCACTTGTTGAACTAATTAATATAAAAGCAGGAGAGGTTTTTGAAAGTCCCGAATTTTTAAGAGAGCAAGCTGCTGCACAATCAGGACAACAAAACGCTGTAACTCCTATTACAGCAAACACAAATTAAAATGTCATTTTTTAATCAAAAAGAAGAAGTGTTAAATTTGCAATTAACGAAACATGGTAGAAAAAATTTAGGTTTAGGTTTTTTTAATCCTGTTTTTTGTTCTTTTTTTGATGACTCTATCATCTATGATAATTCTTATGCTGGGAATTTACACGAAGACACCAATTTTATTCAAGATAGAATTTTATACCATTCACTAACACTAAAGTCTTTAAACAATCTTGAAGACACTTTAACTAGTCCATTAGGCAACTCGGACATTATGAGTGATTATGCGCCAGCATGGGATTTAAAACTATTAAGAGGAAATATAGAATTTTTATCTGCTTCTTCTTCTTATTATAAAAAATTTTTTGAGTTTGCAGACATAACCTATAATATTTCTATTGAAAAAGAAAATAGCCCACTTGTACAAAATTTAGAAGCTTTAAATTTTTCTTTAAATGAAGAAAAAGTTTTGCTAGTAGAAGAGGATTACATTTTAATAGAATTAGAAGAAAAAAATGTAAAAGGTGGAACAAAAAATTTTGAATTAGAATTAGTTACTTTTGATCAATTATTAGGCGGCAAAGAAGCTGGTTTAGAGCGCAGATTAAAATTTTTACAAAAACAAAATAATATTGTTGACGATATTATATATGACGAAAGTGAATTGCCTACTAATTTTATAAATTCTGATATTTCGTCAGAAGATGTTGCTTTTTATTTTGATCTTTTAGTAGACAATGAAATAGATATTAATATTATTAAGCCTATTGAAAAAACAATAGAATCACAGGTAAAAGGTACTTATACCAGTAACTTTGGGGATAGCGTTAAAGAGGAAGATTGCTAATGCTAAAAATAGAAACAATAAATGACTCAACTAAAAATCTTTTAGCCCCCTCTGTTTACATTGATTCAGTAGAATTAGAAAGTAATCTTGTAAAAGTTTTTTTTAGTCTTGAAGACGAAAACAATTCTTGGATAAATGTGCAAGAATTATTAAATTCTTTTAAAGTGTATTTTTCTTATTCTTACGCAAATGTAACAAAAACAGAAGTTTTTTCTCTTTTAAAACTTAGAAACAATAGCATTATTAAAAACAATTCTATAATTTCTAGCATAGTTTTAAAAATTCCTGTTAGCGAACAAAGAAATTTAACAATTACTGCTTTTTGTGGTAACGAGTTAGTGCAGGGAGCAAAAACTACAGAAAAAATTACAAAAAATGACAAATATAATAATTTTTTCCTTGTAATGCAATCTAATTTTAATCAAAAAAATTTAAATTTTTTAAATAAAATAAAAAATTTAAACTTATTAAATATTCCTTTTCAAATATTTTCTAGAAATCCACAAACACAACAAAAGAAACTTCCTTCTTATGATCTTTTTTCATCGTATACTATTAATAAACAAGCAGATTTTGGTTTTATTTTTGATTTAGAACAATTTTTAAATGTTTTTTCTAATTCTTACAGAGTTTTAAGCCCTTATCCAGAATTTAAAAAAAATATTTTAGATAATTCTTTTGTAGATTTGGACAAAACATCTTTTTTTAAAAGAATTAAAAAAAATCCATTAACAGAATATAAAAAAATAAATAATAAAGCTAAATCCTATAAACTTTCTGACAGTAACTACAAATTTATAATCACTTCTAGCCAAATAGAAGAAGAAAAAGTGCTTTATGATGTTAAAGTGCAATTATTTGTTAATGATTATTCAGCACAATTTGTCGAAGACATTTTAAATTATTTAAATAGCTCTTTAGAATTTATAAAAAATTATAAAAACATTTTAGAAAAATTATCAAAAAATCAATTAATACAAAACATTAATCAATATTATTTTGAAAATTATTATTCTGATGAAATTATTAAAAGAACAACAGAAATAGTCAATAATTTAAGTTATGTTTGCATTGGTGTTTTTGCTACTAACCCATCCCTACAAGCTCTTGAAAAAGAGTTTATTTCTTTGTTTTTATCTATTTTGCATCCACTAACAACCAATGCAAATTTACTGACAAAGTTAGAAAATTTTATTTTAAAATTATTATCTAATTTTTATAAAATTACAGAAAAAATAACAAATCAATTTAGTAATGATAAAGAAACTTCTGGTTTGATTAAAGAACTTGATTACACTTTTAATTTTAGTTCAGGTTTAAATAATTCATATTTAGATTATTTATATGATAAAAATTATGGTTATGAAGTTTTGTTATCAGACACGTTTAGAAACAGACAAAAACAAAACCCTCCTATAGTTTCAACAAATGATGTTTTTAGAGGTTTCGAACCTCAACTCAGCACTGAAAGTGTTGTTCAATCACAAAATTTCGCTAGCACCGTTGAAGAAACTAGAGAGATAGGCTTTAGAGTTGTTTCTAAAACAGATCTTGATTTACGTAAAACTTTAGAGGCAAGAAAATATTTAAATAACACAGTTGAAAATGTTATTAATTCTGTTAAGACTTTTTCTATTTCTTTTTTAGACGTTGGAGATTTGCATTTTAATTTTATTTCTGATAATTCTCAAAACATTCTTTCTAACACAAGAATTGCTTATTTAAAATTAAAAGAATATAATGATTTTAACTTTAATTATAGAAATGCTGAATCTTTTTTTTATCAATTAGCTGAAAACAATGTTATTATAAAAACAATTTCTAGTGCAGTTAACGAATCAAAAAACGATTTGCTAAAGTCTACTCTTTTTGATCCTAATCTAGATAGCAGCCAAAAATCACTAGAATTTATAACTAGCACTGGAATTGAAGAACTTTTTTATTCGTTAGACGATGTTCAATACAAACATTTACCAGCTTTTTCTTTTCAATATTCTGCCAGTTCTTTCACAGCAAATGAATTAAATCCTATTTATTCATCTTCCTATAATAAAAATATAAATGAAACTCCAAGAAACACTTTTCTTTTTAACTCTGTTTTTAATCAGTATGAAATAGCTTCTGGAAATAATTATAAATTAATAAAATTAAATAACCTAGCAGTTAATGATGTTTTTACTAAAAAAATAAGGCATTTTAATAGTACATTTATAGAATTAATAAAAAGACCGCAACCAGTTCCAGAAAAAAGGAAGTTCTTTAATGATGTTCAAGAAGCTTCTATAAATGTATTACCAAAATTTTTTAATAGATCAGTTCAAAAAGGTAATTTTTTAATTAATTTAGAGCAAATTTAACATGATTAAAAATGGTAAAAAAGTTATTTATGTTGATTCTAACAATTACGTAGAAACAACTAACGAAGAAAACATTATTTTTGATTCAGTTACTGCGCAAATGCCAGATAAGATTAGATATTATTCTAAAAATTATTGGACTTTTAAAGAAAACATCTTAAAAAAAGAAGACAACACTAATGCTTTATTTGATGTTGAATTCCTAGAAAATAATGTTTTGTTATTAAGGGCTAGAAAAGAAAAGTTTATAAATAATTATTTTGAAAATGGCATTCTTAAAAAAACTTTTTCTAAAATTGATTGGAATAACTTTTTAATTTCTAATATTCCACAATCAAATGAGATATTTGAAGATTTTTACACAATTTTTAACGAACCAATAAATATTGCCAACCTAGAGACTTCTATAGAAGCTGGAGCAAATTACATAAAAAAAGAATATTTTTATAATTTTTTCTCTCAAAATTATGAAAACTTAGTTAATTCTCAAATTTTTGATGTTAAAACAATTCCAACAGTTTTTAATTTATTAAACGACACAAAAGCCGATGTTAGAACGTATGAAGAAAATTTAAATTTGTCTCTTGGCGGTCTTATAGAAGCCAACATCGTTGATTCATTTCAAAGTGCAAAAAAAATAACAAATAATGTAAAAGATTATTTTGACGCATTTGCAAAAACATATGCAAAACCAGAAGCTTTGCCAGTTATTTCTTTAATAAAAGAAGATCAAAATAATAACATATTAGAAAAAACTAAACTTTCACTACTATTAAATAACAAAGGTTCTTTTATTCCTTTCCCCTTTTATTACTACTTTGAATTTACAAATGCCTCTCCTCACAAAAATGATTTTATTCATGTTTTAGGTGATAGTTTTAAAATACAAAATGAGCTACTAGAAAATTTAATTGATCAACAAATAAATAAAACAAAATTTTTTATTTATTCAGGAGACGTAACCGAGGAAAGAGAGTTAAAATTTATTGATTTAAAACAATTTATTTCTACAAAACTAGCCACTACTGATTTAGGAACCGATAATGCTTTAAGTAATTCGCAAATCGTTTCATACACAAATTTAATGAATTATTTAAAAAACAATGTAAAGCCTAAAATAAGAAAATATCAAAATTTTTTAGACACTTCTTCACATAATGAAATTTTATTTTATAAAATAGAAAAAAGACAATTTAATTTTAGTTCAAAACCAATTCAAACTTATTGGTTGATTCCTTCAAATGATGAAATAATAAAATTTTTTGACACTCAAATAAAATATGGAACGGAATACTACTACACTATTTCAGCTTACAGCTTAGTTTTAGGAACAAAATATAGTTATGAAGAATTTATTTATAGTGAAGAACAGGAAAAAGAAAAAGATTTACAAAATGGTTTAATAAAATTAAAAATAAACACAAACAGTGATTATAAAATTTTTGAAAAAGAAATCGCAAAATTTAGCATTTCGGTTTTTGAAGATCCTTACACAAAACCAATTCCACAAATTTTTTATAATAACGGAAATGTAGTTTTTAATTTATTACAATCAGAAAACAAAACTTATGAAAAATTTACAATAATAGAAAACAATGATTTAAAAATTTTAGAAAGAATAAAAAAATCTCAAGAAAACAAAGACCCAGAGACTATTAAATCAGTATTAAATGAATCACCTGATAAAACTTTAGAAATTTATAGAATTGATAAAATTCCAAGAAATTATTTATCTTTTCAAGGAAAACTTTATAAAAAAATAAAATTAAATAGAAATATTAGTAGTTTTATAGATAAAATTCCAAAAAATGTTAAATTTTATTACATGTTTAGATATTTAAACATACACGATATTCCATCAAATGCTTCTAATGTTTTTGAAGTTGAATTAAAAGATGAAGAAGGATATGAAGAATTAAAAGTAAAACAAATAAACATGTCTGGAAAAACACCTAGAAAAGACACAAAAGATTTTAAAAAATATGTATTAATAAAACCCAGTATTGTACAAACAAGGTTTAACGGAGAGCTTAACATACAAAATACAAATGAAGTTTTGCTTGGTCCTGCAAAAGAAAAAGTTTGGAATAAAGATTTTATTTTAAGAATCAAATCAAAAAAAACCAATAGAATTTTAGAATTTAATTTATCAACAATAATAAATAAGAAAAACTAATTTAACACTCTATTTATAAAAGAAACGAGGTAAAAATATGGCTGCTTTTTTAGATAACACAGGGGACATAATTCTAGATGCAGTTTTAACAGATTATGGCCGTCAACTTTTAGCAAAAGGTGATGGTTCTTTTAACATAGTGAAATTTGCATTTGGTGATGACGAGATTGATTATAGCCTCTTTAATACTGGAGCGGTATCCCCTAACCAAGACACTCTTTTAATGTCAACTCCGATTTTAGAAGCAGTTACGAACAATATAGCATCTTTACAAAACAAATTAGTGACAATAAAACAAGAAAATTTATTATTTTTGCCCGTTCTTAAAGTTAACACTATTGAAACAACCAATAAATCCGGTAGTTTTAACAGTCTTTATAATGGGTTTGTTGTTCCAGTTGATCCATCTAGCGATAGTACAAGCATGGCAAATGCTAGCAATAATTTAAAGTCTGCGAATACCCAAACACTATTAAATGGCGTTCTTGGTTCTGGGAGAAGCATTCGCGTTGACCAAGGATTAGATTCTTCTAAGCTTAATAATAAAGAATCGCTAGAAGTTATGATGCCAGAACTTTATGAAACAGAATTCAACGTTATGATTGATAGTCGTTTTGGTAAAATTGAAGGCGCTGGCGAGCCTATCGCTATTGATGATGACTACACAGCTACTTACAGAATGACAATAAACGGTACAATGGTTAAGCCTATTCCGTTAGCAGATCCTAATCGTAGTTCTATAGCTGGCACAAAGGGAACATATATATTTTTCCGTGTTGTTCCAACAACAGAAATAAACACAAGTAATGTTTACTTTAGTCAATATGGAAATTCTGGTGTGCAATTAGTTTCTGGGACTAATTTTAAAACTATTAGAAGCTCAATTGAAGTAATGGGTGTAAAAACTGGCTTTTCAATTCAAGTTCCTATTTTGTTCGCAAAAATTTAACACAGGATGAATAAATGTCATTTTATAAATATATCTCAAGCGAAGACAGAGTAGTCTCTTCAACTAATCTAACCGAACAAATAACTACAATTTCTAGTTCTGGTACAGACGCAGTGACCGCCAGACCTGCTTTTACAAAAAGAAGCTATTTTTTAGAATATTATTCTGGATCTGCTAATCATCTTTTTGATGTAACAGTTGGCCGCACAAATGTTTTTGCATCTGCTTCAGCTTTTTCTGGCTCTGCTTATCAAACAGCTAATTTAAGAACGGATCTTTCACGCTCTGTTTCTAACTATAATCAAATGGCAAAACTTCTTTTAGGTACAAAAGAAAGTGGCGATATCGAAAAATTTAGTAGAGACATTGATAATAATCCAGATAACAATGAAATGGCTACTGCGTTTTTTGTTAATTTTAATCGTAGTTATTTTAAAGATAAAATAAAACCGGGAACTTTTTCTATGGAAGTAGCTGTGTCTGGAGCCGCTGCTGGGGCACTAAGAACAATTGTTCTTTCTGATATTAGTGGTAACACCGGTCCGTCAAAACGCCTATGTCAAACTGGCGAATACGGTGCGTTATACGCTATAAAAGCTACAGGTTCTACGCAAATAGATACTAACTCAATTCCAACTACTTTTCCATACATCCAAGGATTAATTTTTTATGAAGCTGGTGTTGCTGTTGTTTCACCAAGCATTTTTGCAAAATACGTTGAGGCAAACGCAAATCCTTACGGAAATGTTAATCATCTAAGTGGCAGCGCTATTGGCATTCTAACAGGAGTTGCGGATGCTTATCTTAGCGGTACAGCTGTTGGAAACATTGCAGATCTTTTTCAAAGCAAATCTTTAGGAGATGTTGCTGAAACTTTTGCTACTAGAATTTTAACTGCTAGTTACCAAGCAACCACAGAATTAAACTCAACAATTTATTTCTGCCGTGCTTTCAATAGTGAGTTTAATTATTCTTCTAATCCAACATATTTAAGTGCTAGCGAAATTCGTGTTAAAGGTGGAGATCCATTAGCACAACCTGTTTCTTATATTACATCTGTTGGTCTTTATGATGATAAAAATCAATTACTTGCAGTTGCCAAGCTTTCAGAGCCTATTAAGAAAACACCTGAAACAGAATTAATTGCAAGAGTGAGATTAGATTTTTAAAATGACAGCTACAAAAAAAATAAAAAAAGATTTTAAATTTGTAAACGTTTCAAAAACTAAGAATTCTATTAATTTTAATTTTTATAAAGCACAAAAAGAGTCAAACATCTTAGAAGAAACAATTTCAATTGGTTGTGTTATTTCTTTAGATTTTTCTTGTGAAGACAATTCGCAATATATTCCAATTATATAAAATGTTATGTCATATATTTTTACAAAAAATGGAACTCTTGAAAGACCAAATGGCATTACTTATGCACAGTTTGCATCTGCTTCCTATGGGGACATCTTAACATATAACCCAACAGATAACCCAATAAAGTTTTTTTATTTTACTCAATCTGTTGCTAGACAAACAAGCGAATTTCTAAAACTTAGGTCGTTAAAGAACATTATTAATAAAAATAATGCTCTTGACGACATTTTTAATTTTGAAAACATTAAAGACATAGATTCTACTTTAATATCTTTTAGTTCTTATCATTTAGGATCTGGTTTAGAAAAAGGTTCAGTTCATCTAACATTTTATTACACTGGTTCTGTTTTAACAACTATTAATGATTCTAAACAAAATGGAATTCTTTATGATTCTTCATCAAATAAAATTGGGTTTATTTTATATGACGAAGGGTTTATTGTTTTAACTGGTTCATCTGATTTAAGCGCGCAAACAGCTAATTGGGAAGGATACGGAACAACACATCCAAAGTGGATATTCTTTGGTGCGCTTTCTTCTGATAACGAAAATTTTGCTTGTGATTTTTCTTATAAAACTAAAAATGAATTGCCAACAATGACAATTTTTGTTGAAGCAAACAAAAATGAATTTAATCATTCCAATAATGATACGTACATAAAATCTGGTAGTTATTCTTACAGTTACGATAGCTCTTCTTTTAAAGAAAACGATTTTATGGAAATTAAAAAAATTAATAAATCCCCATTTATTAGCGGCAGTGCAAACTTTTCTAAAGAAACTTTTATAACAAGAATAGGTCTTTATGATGAAGAAAAAAAACTTATAGCTATAGCGGATTTGGCTAATCCTGTAAGAAAAACTGAAAATAGAGAATTTATGTTTAAATTAAAATTAGATATTTAAAATGAGTGATCAAATAGAGCTTTTAAAACCATCAACAATAGAAAATATAGATTTTGCCATTTATGATTGGCTAGATAAAGAATTAAATTTATTTACTAATACAAAAGATGGTTTTTCTAAAGTTCCTGTTATTTGGGTTTCTCCTGAAAGATCTTTTCAAGTAAAAAAAGAAAAAGAATTTAGAGATTTAAATGGCGCTTTATCTTTTCCTAGAATAACAATTGAAAGAACAAGTATAGAAAAAGATCAAAAAAATGCTGCAACATATTATGCAAATTTTCCACCAAAAGATAATAGAATTTTTGTCTCTAGAAAAATTAATCAAAAAAAGACATCAGAATTTGCAAATGCAGATTTTAAAAGAAAATTTGGAGAAGTTGGATTTTTAACTCCAAGAAAAAATCAAAAAGTAGTTTATGAATATAGAAAAATGTTTATGCCCGTGTATGTCAATTTTACATACAGCATTTCTATTTTTACTCAATTTCAACAACAAATGAATGAACTATTACAACCATTTATTACTAGAACAGGCAACACAAGATATTTTTTAGTCGAAAGGGATGGTTATAAATATGAATGCTTTATACAGCCTAACATTGATGTAAAAAATAATATTTCTTCTATGGAGGAAGAGGAACGTAGATTTATTTCTAATGTTACTTTAAAAGTTCTTGGTAATTTGATGACGCAGGGAGCAAACGAAATAGATAGTGAAATAAAAACGTTTGAAAATCCAGTAGAAATTAAATTACCAAAAGATGGAATAACAGTTAGCTTACGTGAACAAGAAGACAAAATTAAAAAAAATATTTTATTACCCGGTGAATTTGACGCTAGTAGAATAGCGATTAAAAAAACATTTCTTTTGCAAGGGGATGGTTTTAAATCTGTTTATGATGTTTCTCATGGTTTAAATACTAGAGATCTTTATGTATCCGTTAGAGAAAATTTTGGAGATTTTCAAAAAGTTGAAGTTGCAATAGGTTATCAATCGTTAAATTCTGTTGAAATTGACATGGGCGATCCAATAACTCCCGGTAACGACTTTGTTGTAACAATAATAGGATAGAAAAAAATTTAAAACTATTTATGTTTTAGAGGATTTATTATGGCATTAACAATTAAAGACGGCTTAGGGGCTTCTAAAACATTAGCTACTGGCCTTAGCGGGTCAGATTTAGTACCATTCCACGCTATTAGCGGCACTGTAAATATTACTGGAACTGAGCTAACCGCTTCATTAGTTAATTCTTCATTTGTCGTAACATCTTCAAAAACACAACCCCTTTTTGTTATTTCAGACACAGATAAGCCGGTAGTAGTAGCTAACACAGCCGCTACTCCACTTTTTGTTACATCGTCAAAAGCGGAACCGCTATTTGTTATTTCTGACACAGATAAACCTGTTATCGTAGCTAACACAGCCGCTACTCCACTTTTTGTTACATCGTCCGCAACTTATCCATTTTATGTAACCTCTTCTGTTCCACTAACAGTAGCAATTTCTGGTGCGGCTTCTGCTGTAGAATTAACTGGTTCTAGCGTTAAACAAATGACCGGTTCTTCAACAAACACCTATCTACAGGTTTCTATTGCTCCTGTTGCTAGCGGCTCTGTAAGAAAGCGCTTTGCGCCAGCTGGCTACACTGGACCGCAATTTGGAATAGATTCAACATTTGACTGGAGTTCGGCTGCATCTGGAACAGTTTGTCTAGCATCTGCTAGTTTTTATAGAAAAACTTTAACAATAGTGAACCCAACCGCAGACTCTTTATTTATTTCAATAGGAGCTGATTCTGGGCTAACTGGAACAAACGGTTTAGCAATTAATTCTACAGCATCTGCGGCTACTGAGTATTCATTTATCCTCTACCCTTCAGGAACTTATTTTGCTGAACCGCACAACGTTGGAATGTTCCACGGTGGCTACATGATTAGCGGTTCAAGCTCTGGGAATAGAATTTTTGTTACAGAAACTTATTAAGGAAATAAAATGCCAATAGTTTACCCAATAAACGCATCAAGCACATCAACAGCAGCAGGGGTTGGAAATGGTTACTTTAACTATGCTATGGGTTTTTTTGATCCTAATAATGGAGCTTTTATAACAACGGGCAGCGCATACACAAGCAGTTTTGCTGTTTCCGCTTATGTTATGATTGTAAACCAAGATGTTGCTAGCGGATCAACAATAGACATAGCTGTTCCAACGGCCTCTTTTGACGTTTATTCGGGATCTTCTAACGAAATTATTATCAATCCTGCTATTGAATTTTGGCGTCTTGACCAAAAAGACGATGTAATTGTAAGACTTGTAACCAACACAGGTAGTGTTGGTTTTACAAAAAACATTGTCACAACATCAAGTTTTTACACCGTTCCAACGTCGTCTTACAACAGCTTAGTCAGTGTTCCAGATAGTCAATCAGGAAAAATTTATTATCTAATGTTAGAAAAAAGTCAATTACCTGATGCATAGACTATTTATTTAAAGTAATAACACAACAGGCTATTTAGCCGGGAGTAATAATTTAATGGCAAATCCATTAAAAGTTCTGACAGATCTGCACATAAGTGGCTCTACAGGCAGAGCAAGCGTTATTGAAGGCGCAATTAGCGGTTCTGGTGCTTTAAGTGTTGGTAGTTCGGCAACAATCGCCAACGGTTTAACAGTAAGTGCTGGTTCAGTTACATTACCAGTCGCATCAGTTGCAAATGCTGCTCTACAAGGTAGCGGTAAAGTTACAGTAGGCTCTACAGAGATTGCTCTAGGAGCAAATTCAACATCGCTTGGTGGTTTAACTGGCTTAAGTGGTTCAAATCTAGTAATCAGCGGCAGTCAAATTAGCGCTTCTGCTGGTTTCTCTGGTAACGGTGCGGGATTAACAAGTCTTTCGGCTTCACAATTACAAAATTTTACAAATGATGTCCGCGCACAAGTTTCTGCTGGAACTGGTGTTACTATTTCTAGCGGTCAAATTTCAATCGGGCAAGAGGTTGCCACAGACAGCAATGTTACATTCAATGATGTTACAGTAGCCGGTAATCTTACAGTAAATGGCACTACTACCACAGTTGATACTGCAAATCTACTAGTTGAAGATGCGGTTATCCAAATTGGTAGTGGTTCTGCCGGAAATGCAGACGGCGATAGAGGTTTAATCTTTAGCCGTGCTTCAGAAAACAAAGCTTTTTTCTGGGATGAAAGCGATTCTAAGTTTAAACTTGCTGCTACCACAACCGCTGGCACTACAAACACAATAGTAGCTGGCACGGCCCAAGCACTAGATGTTGGTGCGTTAAGTGCTACTAGCGTTACTGCTAGCTCAGGGTTGTTAGTACAAGGCTCGTCTACGCTAAGTGGCGCAGTTCTTATAAAAACAGATTCAGATTTTGGTGATGGCGCTCCTTCGTATCTAAATCTAACTGGCGCGTTGTTTGGAATTAATGAACAACTGAATTCATTAGAAAGTTCAGGTCTTTCTAAAGCAACTTACTCTGGCGTTAGATCATACAGCTACGCCGCTAAAGGCGCTGGCTCTTCTGTTCAATTCCTTCTCTCGGGAAGCAGTTACACAGGTAACGGTAGTGCCGCAGTCACTGCTAGTTGCCCAACTAAACTTTCTGGTTCTAGCTCCGGTGCGGTTTTGAGTGCTTTGAGATTTGCCTCTTTTGACGTAGCCACCAAAGATCAAGATGCGACTATTTGGACAAACGATTTAGTTTCAGTACAATTTGCAGTCACACAACCGGGCGGTTCTGGTCTTTACTTCCCGCTTGTCACTGTTGACGCACCAGCACTTGCTTCCGGTGCAGAAATTAGATTAATTGTTGTCAATGAAGCAACAGAAGAATTTATCTAAAAATTATTTAATTAATTTTGCAGGGCGGCTTAAAATGCCGCCCTGTTTTTTTTATACTAGCTATTTTGAGGTTTTTATGAAACGTAAAATAACTTATTTGTTAAAAGATTTTGATGAAATGACAAAGTTAATTCTTATGCACGTTAAAGACATTAAAAGCCAAGCTCAGTTAATGAAAAACAAACAAGAAATTCTTGATGAAATTGATAAAATGTCTAAAAAATATGACAAAATTATTGCCGAAATAAGGGCAGAAAGCGAAGAGGATTATGAAGTATAGTTTTAATTTTATTCAAGTTGCTAATTGGATTTACATAGTAAGAACAAAATTAAAAGAATTCCGAGTTAAATTGGACAACGAAAAGTTGTCTAAAAGCGATGCTTTATTTTTTTTAGAACAACAAAAGCATCAATTAGAACTAATTAAAGATGTGCTTAATAAAAAAACTCGCCTATTGGGTGTTCAGCCATCTTTTCTTAAAAATTTAAAACAAATAAAAAAAGATTATGGGATAGAGGATTAGTTGAATGGCAGTAAAACCAGTAAAGGTCTTAACTGATTTATTAACTAAAAAGCAGGTTATTAAACAAGACCTTGATGGTAATATTTTATTTAAGATTAGCGGTTCTCTTGGCAATGGAGTTGTTAGTTCTTCGCTGCCAATAACATCCTCCTATTTTGTTGGTAGTGGTAAATATTTAACAGAAATAACCGCCTCAAATGCTGGAGCATCAAGCGCTGTAATAAATGCAGCTTACAAAAAATTAAGATACAAAATTACTGGCGCTTTTGATGCCGAAGGTTATGCGGAGGAAGCATTACCGCTAACGCAATACGGTAGTGCTTCTTTTGCAGTTGCTGATTCTGAATATTTTATTATTAACATAATGGTTAGAGAAAGCTCTTCCGCTAACTGGAGCAATGACATTATTGCTTATGAACTATTTGAAAGTTCCTCGCAGATGTTTGTAGGTATGTATGCGCCCGACATTTCTGCTTCTGGTTCTTACAAATTATTAGCAATTAATGAAAATCCAAATGCTTATGACACAACATAAACTATTTAATTGGAATAGGAGAAATTTTTAGATGGCTACTTCTAGAAGAAAAGTTCGATCACTGACTGATTTAAGTGCAAAACAGATTCTGCAAAAAGTTTCTGGAAGCAGCACAATTTTTGAAGCTAGTGACTCCTATGTAAGTTCATCAGTTGCGTTAACCGCTTCAGCGTTAATTTCTACTAGCACAATTAGTGGTAGTGGACATTTAACAGTTGGTAGTGCTTTTATCCAAAACGATCTAGAGGTTAGCGGTAATCTTACTGTTCGCGGCACTCCAACTATTATCAGTAGTGATGTTCTTGAAGTAAAAGATAACATTATCGTTATTAATAAAATAAGCGGTAGTGATGCTGCTTACAATTCTGGTACTGGTGGTCTTTATGTAAATCGCGGAAATAACGCTACAGCTTCGTTGCTATGGGTTAGCTCAAGCAGCGATTGGCAATTTGCAAAAGAGGAATCTGGGAATAATAGCTTAGCAGATTTAGCAATCAATAAATTAAAAGTTGTTACCATCAGCGGATCTAGTGACGTTGGTGTTAGTTCACAAATAAATGTTGCTGCACCACTATTGCTAAAAACAACCGCTAGTTTTGGGAACTACACAGTTGCCACTAGTTCAGTAACCGTTGAAGGTTCTTCATTAACCGCTGTTGATGTTGAAAAAGCGCTGCATGCCATTGATACCGCTATCGGCGCAGTTGCTACTAGCGCAAACATCTTAAATGCTTACAGGCGTTTACGTTTTCAATTTAGCGGCACACTGGATGCAAATGGCGAAGCCGATGTAACACTGCCGCTAACGCAAGCCGGTGGTGATGCTTTTCAAACTGCATCGCTAGGTTACATTACAACAGATGTTATGATTTGGGACAGCGACCGCTGGGTTAATGACCTTGTAGCTGTTGATTTATTGGTTTCTGCTAGTGCTGTTCACGTTCTTGTAAGTGCCGCAGCATCGCCAAATACAGACTTTAGATTAATTGCAGTTAACGAATTAACAAGCAGTTACACAACTGCGTAGGATTTACTAATGTCATTATACAAAACACTAAAACAACTTTCTTCAACAGTAAACGCAGTTAGTGCTAATAGCTCTTTTGTTGGTTTAATAACCACAAGTTTTACTAGTAGCGTTATTACAAGTGTTTCTACGACTTCAAGTTATTTATCTAGTTCATTTTTAACAGCTAGTTATTTAACGGCTTCTCAATTAAGTTCAAGTTATTTGTCTGCTTCACAACTTACTTCCAGTTTTTTAAATGCCTTCCAACTAACAGCTAGTTATGTTAGACCAACATTTTTAACCTCTTCTTACATTTCTTCTTCGTTTATAACTGGTAACATAACAACTAGAGACAGAGATTCTGGTGGTAAATCGTATTTTAAAGGGGATTTATTTGTAGGCGGAACTGCTTATAATGATTTATCAACAACCTTACAGCTGTCAGTTGATCGGATTTCCATAGCCGGTGACATAGTTTTAGGCAGTGCTATTGATCCTACAATTGCTGTAGTTAATAATACTAGACATCTTGGTTTTAGAAATAATGCCAGTACAGTCGTTCCGTTAAGATTTGACGGCAACACAGAAATTACTGGCAACGTTACTATTGGCGCTAGTGCAATAAATGCTGGTGTTTCTAAAAGCAACACATTAACGCTAACAAAAGCAACAGCAGCAAATTATGATGGAATTCGTTACACATATTTAGCTGCGGCAAATTTTTGGGACACTTACATTGATTCAAACGCACACTTCAGCATAAGATACAACGGTGGCGCAAATGGTGGCTACATTGCCAACAATGCTGACATTGGTAGCATAGATTTTACTGGTCAACATAGATGTAAACAACAAGATGATCGAGAAAATTTTAATAATAAAATTGGTTTGATTGTTGTTGCCTCTGGTGAATATAACAATTTAACAAACCAATTTGAGCAAATAAACATAAACGAATCAATTCCAAAAATTTCTTTGTCCAATGCAAGAAAACAAAAAAATGTTTTTGGTGTTATTTCTTCTAAAGAAGATGCAAACAATGAAAGAAAATATGCTATTGGTTCATTTGTTTCAACTTTTGAAAAACAAATCGAAGATAATAGAATTATTATTAATTCTTTAGGAGAAGGTGCAATCTGGATTTGCAACATAAATGGTAATTTACAAAATGGCGATTACATAACAACATGCGAAATTTCTGGTTATGGAATGAAACAAGATGATGATTTATTACACAATTACACTGTTGCAAAAATAACAACAGACTGTAATTTTGATCTTAATAGTGATATATATGAATGTGCTGAATTTCAATTCAATGGTTCAACATATCGTAAAGCTTTTGTAGGCTGCACATATCACTGTGGATAAAAATGATTTTAGGACTCGACATAAGCACTTCAATAACCGGTTTTACTGTTTTAGACGGTGGAACCGTTGTGCTTTGTGACAAACTTGATCTGCGTAACAAAAAATACACAGATTTTCTTGATAAAAGCGTTGCTGCCAAAGAATTATTTGTAGAACTAAAAACAAAACACCCAATAACAAAAATTTTCATAGAAGAAACGCTAAATGTGCTTAGCGGAAAAAGCAGCGCACACATTATAATGACACTGAACCGCTTTAATGGTATCCTGTCTTGGCAAGCGTACGAAGTTCTAGGAATAAAACCACAATATATTAGCTCACGCGTAGCACGCAAAATGGTAGGCATCACAATCCCAAAAGGCGTAGATGCCAAAGAAACAGTTGTAAATTTTCTTCTTGCCAACGAGCCACAGTTCAAGGTAGAATACTCCAAGTTTGGAAACTGGGTGCAGGGCACAAGTGACCGTGCCGACTCCCTAGTTATTGCGAAAGCAGGTTATCTACTGTGTCAAAATCAAAACTCGACATCGTAAAGGGAATTCTTGGCGAACCGCAGCGTAGCGGAAACGAATATCTTTTTTATTGCCTTTTTTGCAAACATCACAAGAAAAAGCTGTCCCTAAACCTTGAAAAAGGTAAGTATAAATGCTGGATTTGTGATGCCGCTGGCCCTATCCAGCGGCTTGTGCGCAAACATGGCACATTTCTACAGCTACAGGCATGGCGCGAACTTACTGGTCAAGTAGAAATAGCTGATTTTGATAATTTATTTGCACAACAAGAGACAGAAACTGTTGAAGA